>Ga0307515_10000973_pt1 | contig 65402 bp, 28 predicted proteins | sample 17_EM_MG_FD_194513 | JGI IMG/M metagenome (GOLD analysis project Ga0307515, IMG submission 194513) | Populus trichocarpa ectomycorrhiza microbial communities from riparian zone in the Pacific Northwest, United States - 17_EM | ecosystem: Host-associated > Plants > Roots > Unclassified | place... | reverse complement strand
TTTAGTAACTATAGTTTCTTACTATACTTATAGTATCTCTTTAGTATATAGCTTAGTCCTTTTTCTATTTCTTTATAGGTTACTCCTACTTAGTACTATACCAACTTAGCTTATTATTATATCTTACGGCATTAGGTATCTCTAATATTGACTTAACCTATAATCTAATCGATCTTTAGATTATATTCCTATAACTAAGGTATTCCTAGTACTGCCTTATTATTTCCCAATAGTAATATATTAAAAGACATCTCGATTTATCTCCCTTTAATAGTTAACTAAATAGGTCCTGTTTTAAGGTTAATAATCCCTCCTCTATAGGTTATTAGATCTCCTAAAATTATAACTAATAGGTAAGGTTACTCCTTCTATCTATAAGGTAATCCTATTCTCTTAACTGCTACTAATAAGATATAGTTCCTTATTGCTTTACTATCTATTAGCGCTTCAAACTATTAATTTCGCCATTTAACTCGTAAATTTAGGTGTCGTCCTTAAATTCCTTTAAGGGTCTAAGGTTCTACTACTAGCTCCCTTTAGTCCTATAGGCCTCTACTTTTCCTAACTATTAGCTGCTTAATTCTGCCGCACTTAGCTTATTCTTTAGCCAATGCCTAATTCGCTTTTTGTCTTTAATATACCATAAATACGTATTCTCTAGGCATTCCTACCACTATTATCTATCTAAGTATTCTTCCGTAAAGAATCTTCCTGGTTAAAGTATTAAGTCCCCTAACTCCTAAACTTCCGCTAGATACTAGCCGTATATATACTTAGCATTTCTATATTATTGCTTATTTATTATCTAATATATCCTTATAGGGTATTTCCAATTCTTTTCCTTTAGATTCTTATATATATCGCATATATTATCCATATATGCAATCCATAATAGCGTATAGTATACTAGGTGCTTTAGGTTAACTCTTAGTTCGTCTTTATCCTTAAGTTTAAACCTCTGCCGTATTAATCTAAATGTTATAACTTTATTTATAGGTACTAAGATACACCTATCGCTTCTCTAGTCCTCTAATTGTTTCTCTAGTGTAACGGAACCTTATAGCAAGAACTACGATGGGCTCGTTATTAGGCTAGGTGTGTAGGTGATATAAGTTAAAGTTAACAACGTAATAATAACTGGTGGAGTAGTTCCTAATAGATTAACTCTAATTATATTCTAAGAATTACTACAAGGAAGGAACTATCTAGGTAGGGACTAAGGGTCCTTAAATACACAACCGTACTCCTATAAAATCCTTCTTATACGTAATATACGTCTTATATATAAGGTACGTAAGTTCCTCTTATTCCTCTCGTTTAATACGTAGCATATTATATAACCTTAGCTACTATTACTCGTTATATAGTTCTACTAGTTCCATCCTAGACCGTGCCTAAATTAACCAACTAGCTTCTTTTAACTCTTCCCTAAGTAGTTATAATATTATACTTAAAGCGTCCGTAACACCATCTCCCTCCTCTCTATCTTTGTCCTTAAAGATCCTAAATATCTCTAAGTCGTCCACTAGAGGTATAATATCCGTCTAATTAATTTAGTTAATATTATTACTTATTATACCTAAGCAATTTCTTCCTTACACGCCCAACGTCGTGCTCGCACTGTTACTGCGATATTGTCTCTTAGTAAGATTATACCGTCTCCGTGTTCTCGTTATTCGAAAGAGGGGTTAGTTTATATTACGCTAGCAAACCCATCTTCACGATAACCGTCCTCTTACTTAGAGTGCACTAAAGCGAATATTTATTCGTCTTATAACGTTCACTCTACTTCTAATACTAAATATACGCGACCTATTACTCTTAATAGTTATCTAGTTCCCTAATTAATTTGTCTTAGGGTCTTGTGTTTAATCTGCTGCTGCGTGGCTAGATAGTAAACTGTCTTAAGCCCTTACTAAGTTAAAACGTTCTTAGGATGCGGAATAGAAGGCCCTAAATACTCACATCGCGGCATCTACTTATTTGCTCCGTCTTAAGAAGGTTTATAAGAAGGTATATTTTAAGGAGTAGAAACTTATAGAATAAGGTTTATAAAAACTTAGCAATAAAAGAATAGATTCTCCTCTAATAGAGAAGGAAATAGATCTAAGTAGTTCAGCAACTGCTCTTCTTAGGTCCCCCTTAGATAACTTATTTTTTAGCGATCCTTTTTTATTAATACTACCTAACCTAATCTCCTCTAATACTCCTATACCTTTCCTATAGCGTTCTTTAAGTTTTCTAGTAGTTCCCAGGTAGTCTTATTATAGCCTATCTACTTAACCTCGTACTATATTTTATTGTTAATGTCCTTATAACTAACAATCTTTAAAACTTGCTATTTGTCTTCTTCTTATCCTCTATACGTATCTGCTTCGTAAACTAGTAGCTTAATATTCCTATATACTAGCTCTAGTATTGCGATATACTATATAGGGTAAATTTTCATTTTAGCTAGTAGGTTTAACTTAAATATAACCGGTGAAATCCTTTACGTAATTTCGAAAGGTCTTAGTCTAATATAGTTTAACTTCTTACTTAGTCGTCGACTTTTGAAATTTTTGTATAGTAGCTATACTTTATCTCCCTCCTTAAGATCTAGTCCTTTATATCTCTTAGCATTATAGTACTTTTTTATTCTCTCTTATACCTTTTTTACTAATTCTATAAGGTCTATATAAAGATTTATTAACGTCTTTATTCTTTCTTTAGCTGTACTACTTATTTTCTTTACTTGCCATAGTAATAACAATATTCTTAGCTTATATCCATAATTTGTTTTAAATAGTAATGTGCCTATTCCTTCTTAAGGTATTATATTTTATGTAAACTATATAACTAGTAATAGCGATACCTAATTATTCTGCGCATAATTAATATAATGTCTTAGATACTATTCTAGCGTCTAATTTAATCTTTCCGTTTAACCGTCTGTCTATAGATAATATGCAGTAAAAGTTACTGCTTAAACTCCTTGCTCCGCTAAGAATACCTCCTAAAATACTGCTATAAATCTTAGATCTTTGTCCGATATAATCTTACTTAGTACTCCATATCTTATAAACACTTCTTTAATATAGATTTTAGCGACGTCTTCTACTAATATTTCTTCTATACATGCTATAAAGTATCCCTACTTTATAAGCTTATCCACTATTACTAAGATCGCGTTATAATCTTGTCCAGTAATAGGATCTCTTAACTTTAGTAACTTAATAATAAAGTCCTATAATATAACCTCCTATAGTCTCTCTAGTATTTTAATAGGTTGTAGCCCTCTATACGGCTTATACCTTATTAGTTTATTTCTTTAGCAATTTAGACACTCTCTTATAACTTTTCTTACGATATTTTAGATTCCATTAATAATATACTCCTTTTGGAGTCTTAACACTAAGCCCGTAGCTCCATTATGTCCCTAAGTTAGTCCCTTATAAAAGTCCTCCACAAACTGCTCTGCTATACTTCTTAGGATATACTTTACTTCTCAATTCTCGTATATATCCGTCTATAGATCTTCTAGCTATACCTCTAGAATTCTTTATACCTAAAAGCTTTCTGGTAACTTATAAACCTTTTTTAGTTTCTTCTAAGTTACTATAATTTTTGGATAATTATATCTAATTAACCTATCTGTATCTTTTCGTAGTAAAGCCCCTAATGGCTTTTCGTTATTTTATAGTTTAGCCTTTTAATTTAGAGCGTCTGCTTGTATATTGTCTATACCCTTAGTATACTAAATCTTAAAATAGTATTCTATAAGCATCTCCGCCTATCTAACCTATCTTTAGTTAAGTTCCTTTATTATTAGAAATCCTATTAGGTTTTTATAATCCGTCTTAACTATAAATAGTTTCTCTATACCTTGCAAAAATGCTCTCTATTTCTTTAGTGCTGTAACTATACCTAATAACTCCTTGTTATAGATATTATAGTTTAACTCTAGTAGTGTTATCTTCCGACTATAGTATGCTACTAGGTGCTATCTATCTTAATATTTCTATATAAAGCACGCCCCTAGTATATAGTCTAATATATCCGTTTTTACAACCGTTTTTAATCCTGGTTAATAGATCTTAAGAACTGGCTCCTAGGTAAATAATTCTTTAACTTTTTTAAATAATTCTTGCTGTTCCTCTCCCTATGCCCATAGTTCTTCTTTCTTTATTAACTGCGTAAATAGCTTAATATTCTTTAACCATTGTGCTATAAACCTTCTGTAGTAATTATAAAACCCTAAAAACAATCTTAACTGTATAACGTTCTCTAGTTTCTACTAATTCACTATAGCCTTAATCTTTTTTAGATCTATACTAAGTTGGCCTAGTTTAATAATAAATCTAACAAAATCGGTCTTCCTTATAAAGAACTTGTATTTCTTAATTACTACTAGCATCTGTTTTTCTTATAGTCTCTTTAAAACCTATTTAACGTAATCCCCGTATTCTTCCTTAGTTATTAAGTAGATAATAATATCGTTAAGGTATACCATAATAAATTTATCTAAGTGTTTTCTTAATATATTATTAATACGCTTCTAGAACATTATTAGTACATTTATAAGCCTAAATTGTATAACTAATAGTTTATATAGTCCTTCCTTTAACCTAAAGGCTGCCTTCTATTTATTGCCTTCCTTAATCCAGATCTAATGGTACGCCTATCTTAGATCTATCTTCGTAAAAATTTACGCGTTACCTATTCTGTCTTAGATTTCGCTAATTAAGGGTAAAAAATACCTATCCTTTCTAGTAATGCTGTTTAACTGTTTATAGTTAATATATAGTCTTAGTTTACCATTCTTCTTTAATATAAATAGTACTGGATAACCCGCTAATAACTACGATAGTCTAATATATCCCTTTTATAGATTCTCCTAGATAAACTCTTTAAGTGCTCTACCTTCTTCCTTAGTAAGCTTATAGATTAGAAAGAACTTTAGACTTATTTCTAGTTTTAACTCTATCTTATAGTCCTATGCTATATACTCTAACAGCTTTTCACTCTCTAATAACCATAGTTTTTTACTATACTTATAGTATCTCTTTAGTATATAACTTAAGCCTCACTCAGTCTCTTTATATATTACTCTAACTTAGTACTATACTATCTTAGCTTATTATCGCATTTTACGGCGTTAAGTATTTCTAATATTAACCTGACCTATAATCTAATTAATCTTTAGATTATATTCCTGTAACTAAGTCATCCCTAATACTGCCTTATTCTGTCCTAATAGTAGGATATTAAAAGACATCTTAATTTATCTTCCTTTAATAGTTATCTAAATAGGTCCTGTTTTAAGATTAATAATCCCTCCTCTATAGGCTATTAGATCTCCTAAAATCGTAACTAATAGGTAAAATTATTCCTTCTATCTATAAGGTAAACCCATTCTCTTAACTACTACTAGTAAGATATGGTTTTATATTACTCTACTATTTATTAGCGCTTTAAACTGCTAATCTTACCATTTAACTTATAAATTTAGGTATTATCCTTAAATTTCTTTAAGGGTCTAAGGCTCTACCACTAGCTCCCTCTAGTCCTATAGGCCTCTACTTTTCCTAACTATTAGCTACTTAATCCTATTACACTTAGCTTACTCTTTAGCCAATACCTAGTTCGCTTTTTATCTTTAATATACTATAGATACATATTCTCTAGGTATTCCCACCACTATTATTCATCTAAGTATTCTTCCGTAAAAAATCTTCCTAGTTAAAGTATTAAATTCCCTTCCTCTTAGACTTCTGCTAGATGCTATCTATACATATATTTAGCATTTCTATACTATTACTTATCCGTTATCTAGTATATCCTTATAGGGTATTTCCGATTCTTTTCTTTTGGATTTTTATATATTTTATATATATTATCTACGTATGCAATCTATAATAGCGTATAGTATACTAGGTGCTTTAGGTTAACTCTTAACTTATTTTTATCTTTAAGTTTAAACCTTTATCGTACTAACCTAAACGTTATAACTTTATTTACAGGTACTAAGATACGTCTCTCGCTTCTTTAGTCCTCTAATTATTCCTTTAGGTCCTTTAACGTTATAATTAAGGCTCCTTTAATATAATTTATGGCCTTTTCTATAATTAGGTAGTCTTAGATAACTCTTTTATCTAACTACATATAGAAATCTTCCTACTCGTTATTATATCGTTATCTATACTACTTTTAGTATAGCTGCTAGAGTATATACGGCTTATCCGTAAGGAAGTATCTTCTTATTACTATATTATAACAGCCTTTTATATATCGTTCTTTAAACCTAGTAGGAATTCCTAAATCCTCTTTATTTTCTAGTTCGGTAAGCTACTTAGCTCTTAGTATGCCTACTCTAGGCCTATTAGTAATTCTTTATATTAGTGCTCTATCCCTTATACGTCCTAATATGCTAGATTTCTTATCCAGTTTCTATTCTTGCTATGCGATAATTCTTTGCCTAAACTCTTCCATAGTTTCTTTTAGTCTGCGTCTTATACTTAGATCCTTAAAGTCCTTTTACTTCTTAATCTTAGTATTAACTTCTTAATCTTTAGGTTAAACACTATGTTCCCCTAGTAAGTCTTCTAGGTCTATATACCTATCTCCTAGTCTAACTACTATTTCTACTATAGATTCTCTAATCTATAAAGAAGTCTTTTACCTCTTGTTTATAGGTGTCCTAATTTATATCCCAAATTTTTACCCCCTTAGATTCTTTAATCCTAAGCTTGCTTCTAACTTAAGCTTAGCTCTAGCCTTAGTCTAACTAGGCTTACTTAGTATTCTTATCTCGTCTTAAGAGTCTTAAATCTTACTTATCTCGTCTTAAGAGTCTTATATTTTTAGGAAACTTTATCCTAAGCTCATTTGTATATCGCTGAACTAAGCTATTATTCTACTCTATTGGTTATTGTCCGTTATAGGTCCTTAAGCTTGCCTTATCTCATTCTAAGAATCTTAGTTATCTCGCATCTCGTCTTAAGAATCTTAAGCTTTTAGCCTTTTGCCTTTATCGAGTACTAAAGTAGCTCGCTGTCCTACTTCTCTTGCGTTTTATAAAGCAATAGATATTATATTTAGTAGGGTCTTAATCCCTACTAATATTCCCTATTCTATAGTGGAATTATCCTTTACCTCTAGTATAATATCTCTAATAGCTGCGTATTCCTAGTAACCCGCCTTTATTACCTTATCGTTATAGAATGTTTTACCTACATTAAATTTATTGTCCTTAATATCCGATCTATAAACTAGTTTATTAGTTCCTCTATATCCTATAGGTACTAGCTCTTATAGCTAATAGCTTACGCTATACTTAGCGTCCTTATAAATTTGGTATACGTTATTATAACAAAACGCAAAACTTTTAATTAAACACTCTTTTATTCCTTGCAGTATATTATTATTCCTCTATACATATATATCGTCTACTAGTCTCGTTCCTTTTACTATATGGTAACTCTAACCACTTCTATAGTCTCTGACGTAATAACCTTATTTTCCGTAATTTATATAAGCTCCTTCTTTAAACTATTTTTCTTACTATAGAGTCCGCCTAAACGTCTTCTGCTACTAAGATCCCTGGTTTAGCCTCTACTCCTTAAACCTTTAATTACTTAATCCTTGTCCTCTAGGTTTCTATAGTCGTTTACTCTATCTCTTATAGGCTTCTTTAATACCACTTAGGTCTATTAGCTTTGCGCTATGCTATAGTTTTTAACTTAGCTTTAGTTATTGTGTACTCTACGCCTTATATAACTATAGAACTCTATCTTAGCCTCTCTTAGCCTGTTCCCTTTAGTAGATCTAATTATTAATCTTAATTACCTAATCTATTAGTTCCCTTAGGGTATCCGCATCTTCCATTAAGATAATTACGTCCTAGACTTTAGCCTTAAGTCCTTGCTTATACTATACTATAAGCGCCCTATTATTCCACTCTACTTATATTACTAGCGTTTAAAACTACGTCGTATATTTAATTGCTAAGGTTCGTTACGTAATATCTTAAAGTTTTCTTTCCGCCGTGGTTACTGCCTCTAGGTCTCTAAATATCTACGTAAGTCGTTCTATAAATCCGTTCCAGCTTAAGAATATAAACCATACCTCTTAGTTTATAGTTGTTATTCCGTTTACCTAGATTTCTATAAGGTAGGGCTTAAACCATTTAAGTGCTCTTCCTATTAAGAATAATCCTACGTACGCTATTTAATCCATAGGTATTGCCAGCTTAGCTCCTTTCTGCGCTACCTTAAAGTACATTTACATAAGGAATCCTTTAAGCTTTAATCTCTCTCCTAAGAATCTTTTAATTAATAGTAACTTAACCTTTACTGCGCCTATCCCATTAATCCTATTTTCCAATATTATATTGTTTTCTATTAGTTAGTTAACTATCTCTTATAGCTGTCCGACCGTTATAGGTTGCTATAAGTTAGTATCTGCTATATTAGTGTCGTTACCTAACCTTAAAGTAGTTGCCGCCGTCGATAGCGTTATAGTGGCTGCTTTTGGTAACATGTTGTCTAACTTTCTATATTTAATACTATAACTAGGTAGTAATTATATAACGGAACCTTGTAGCAAGAACTACGGTAGGCTCGTTATTGGGCTAGATATATAGGAAATGCAAGTATAAAAGTCGACAAGTAATAATAACTAGTGGAGTGGTTGCCTAACAGATTAACTCTAATTATATTCTAAGAATTACTATAAGGAAGGAACTATCTAGGTAGGGACTAAGGGTCCTTAAATACACAACCGTACTCTTATAAAATCCTTCTTGTATATAATATACGTATACTCTATCTACTCTATTACGGATTATATAGATCCTACAGATTATACAGATCACGTCACGTGACCTCGGTTACCATTCCTCGTCATATAGCTCTATTGGCTCTATCCTGGACCGTGCTTATATTAACCAACTAGCTTCTTCTAACTCCTCTTTAAGTAGTCGTAACATCGTACTTAAAGCGTCCATAACACTACGTTAACCGCTAATTACTAGAATATTAAGAGTTTAAAGACAGAAATTAAGGAACTTTAAAAAGCTAAGAAGGCTTAAAATATATCTATTGTTAATCTAATCTATAACTAATAAAGCAGGACTATCTCTAAGGTTATAAAACTATATTCGCACTAACTAAAGCGTATAATAATATAAATTAGAGAAAGGTAATATTTTAAGAGCTTTTAGTAAAGGACCAGCTTAAGGTTATAAGGGAGGACGTACTATATATACTAAATAAGGTATATTAAGTGCTATAAGTAGTTAAACAGTTTAACTAGCGGCTATTTAATATAGAGGATTAATTAAGGGCAGTAGAGGAGGGCTTAAAGGAGGCTATAATAAAGGCTTAATTAGCTTTACCTAGTCTTTTATTATAAAATAATTAAAAACAATACGTAAATTCTATACTTAGCTAAGTTATTACCTTTTTATATTAGTAGTCTAGGCAGGATTTATAAAGTTTAATAAACTAATAAGTTAGTTTAGTTCTTAAATCCTAAAGATTATAACTATATAAGACTTATACTACCTAAGGCAATCTACTATAAAATGCCGCTAGACTCGGCAATTTGCGTATTTACTTAAACCTCTTAATTTACTTTACCATTAATAAGTATTAGATGGCGGTAATTTGCCTACTAGCGTTACTACGGGAGCACTTAACTTTAATATCCATTTCGCCTTATACTCTTTGCCTTTACTACCTTAACTAACTCTTGCGTAGCACCTCTACGCAACATTAATTAGTTAATTAATTAGTTTAACCGCTAATTGCTGCTTTAAGCTATAACTTATACCCCAAAACTGCGGCAATCTGCCTAGTTAATTAATTCTTATAATTGGTTTGTCTTACCTACCTACTTTAAACTTACACCTTTACTAAACACTAATTAGATTCTTCCACTCTTATATAGCAACGCTCTACTTCTCCTTCATCCTATCTTAGTATCTTTACGTATTACTATAAAGGACTTAGATATTATAAATAGATGGAAAATTAATGCTTATCGCCTTAAGGAAATTAAGAAGATAATCTTAGATAGTATAGTAAAGGCTAGGCTTAATAAAGTCGCGTTTTATACCGCCAAAGATAAAGTATTACGCAATAACTTTATTTAGAAGATTCTTAGTAACTTACCTAAGAGGGAAGATGTTTTAGACAGCTGGTCTAAAGATACTATTATTACTTTAATAATATCTTAAAGAACTAATACTATAAAACGGCAAAATAAGTTAGAACCTAGAAGTTAGACTTAAACTAAATTCGAACCTATAATAACGCTAGCGCCTATATTTGCTCCTAAGCAAATCTTAGAATTACTAGGCCCTATATTATTAGGTAAGCCGCTTTTACTTAAAAATACAACCTTCTAATTTTAAAGAATAAACTTAATTACCTAAAATACTATAGAGCTTTGCACAATTTATAACGTTATAAAAGCTAATATAGAAACTCTAATAATTAAAGAAATTAGTTTCTTACTATTTTAAGAGGTTATAGTATTAGTAGGGTTTAACCTAGATAAAGATTAAATTATATAGGTCGACATTAAATCCTATAAGGAGGCTTATATTACCCAGTAAGGGGCATTATAAGCCGCATTTTAGCGATATATACTATACCATAGAAGTAAAGTAGAGTTTCTGCTTAAGAGTACTAATTATAAGTTCTATTAATAATATTTGGCTATCTATATACTAACAATTATAGTTAAGTATTTAGTTATAGAAATACTATATTAAATACCGCGCAAGTAAAGTATAAACCTTCCTAGCATTACTAATACACTAATTCGCTAGTCTTTGCGCGGCAAGCCTATATATAAGAAACGGCGGAAAACTACGTCTAAGCAGACCCATAAGCACTTAGAGTACTTAGATAATAAGTTCGTTAATAAAAACACTAAAAGTAAGAGCGATACTTTATTAACCTTATTAGCGTATAGCAGCATTCTAAGTCTACTAGGTTAGAAGAAACGTAGTTATAAAAGGGAGTAACCTACTAGAGTATCTAAAGGTAAATTGCGGTAAGCTACTAAGGACAACTATAGTAGTCTAGCTATTTAGCCTATAGGGAGTCCTAATAGTATAAAGGAGAATAAAGATAATTACAATGCTCTCTAAAGCGTAACCGCTCTAGATCCTAAATTAGCCCAACTATAGAGCGTAATTGTAGATAATTTGGTTAGTAATACCATACAGGTTTCTGTAGAAGACGATAACCTAAAAAAAGAGGCCCTTAAAGATATAATAAACGAAGCTAATAGGGAGGTAGAGGCAGCTAATTGTATTAAGGAAAGGTATAGATATATAAACATATAGAGTACATCTTAAATTAGATTAACGTTAACTTTTTTTAGATTTCAAAAAGCCGCTATAGTAAAAGTAGGTGGTAAGGTTAAGAGAATGGAGTAGTAGATATATAAACGCTTAGCTAAGCTATAGGGGTTTTTTAAAAGGGCCCTCCTAGGAAATGATATAGTCCCTATTTCCCGTAAATAGGGTCTAAATCTAAAGTTTAGGGCGTTTTTATACTAGCTATATAGTGTATTTAAGATATTTTACTAGGAACGTATAGAGCTAAATAGTAGGGTTTTTATAGATGGTATAGGGACTGGTAAGATAGTAACTGCATACCTAACTATTATCCTTAATTACTACTATGCTATAAATCTAGACGAAGTAGCTACTAATTAAGCGGCTAAAAATGCTACTTAATATCTACTAGAGGGCCACTAGGCTAGTAACGCTAAGTGTCCTAGCTAGAATAAAATGCCTCTACTATGCTCGTGCGTAAATTATAACCCTATATCTAAGATACGTAAATAGTATAGTGCTAGCCTAGTTATTATAGTTCTATATATTATTACTACCTAAAGAGATAACTATAACTTATTGTTTAAAGACTTATTACTTATAACGTAAGCGTAAGCACCGCTAAGAGTTATAATATACTATTTAACGGCGGATGTTTCTTTGGGTATGGAACAACTAACTTAGGATAAGTAGCTAGAAATAGGAACGTTAGGAAACTAGACCGCCTATAATACTTTAAATACTGGTTAGACTCTTATAGATAAAGTAAAAACTCCTTACCTATAGTTCTCCAATAGTATCCTACCACTTAAAAAGGGCGATCCTTTAGTTAGTACCCCGGCTGCCTTAGCAATAAGATCTATTATAATTATAATATCCAAATGTGTTAGAATTAAGCGAGAGATGCTGACTAAGCTCTGGATACATTGCGAGGACGAAGTCCGCATGCAATCTATATAGACATTAACCACATCTACTGCATCACGAATTAATCAATATTCATCATCTGCGTCATCTCTATTATTAATTAGACCCTTAAGACACCTCCGCTATGACCTTATGACCTTGTAATTCTAACAAGTTATGAGCCCGGGTAGCAACACCTCTTCTGACTCGAAAATTGATCTTGGAAATGACCCCTTCTACCTCAACCTCACCGACACCTACGTACGACTACAAGGCTGGTAAAATTGTCATTTTTAATGGAGACAACTTTGCAGACTGGGAGCGCACCTACGAGGCAGCCCTAATTATGTTAGAGAGCTGGGATTTCGTCACTAGTGCAGAGGACCCAAATTAAATTAATTTAGCTGACGGAAGAAGAAGACGAGGGGAAGTAAATAAGATTATCTATAATTCGATAGGAGATAACCGTTAGGAAGAGATACGTGTGATAATAAAGGCGTATAATATTTAAGGAATGTGGGAAGGAATAAAAAAGTTTAATAAGGCTAATGACGAGGTTTATATCTCTAGACTTTACAGGGAGTTCTATAGTACTATATTTAACCCTACAAAGATGCAAATTATTAAGTTTCTTTATATACTAAATTGATTTAAGATTAATCTAGCCTTAATACCTTAAGTACTTACTAATAATGATATTAAAGAGTAACTCCTCCTAGCCCTACTAAGCGATGCTATGTGGCAGAATGTAAAGACCTAGTGTCTACGAGATAAACGAGACCTTAAGAGCTGTATTACCCTTCTTTAGGAGCAAGAGACTGCTCTCCCTATATAAGTATAAAATGCAGCACTTATATACGAAAGGAAAGACGAACCTAGGGGGAGAAGTTAAAACTAAGGTCGAGGTTAAATAAGGGGCAGAGGTCGTGCTAGTAGATTCGATTATTCCTCATTACGTTATAGCTCGTTATCTTAAGTAAGCAAAGAGCCAAGACGACTAGAAAGAGACGAGTGTAGAGCATGCTATTAGAAAGGTTATTATTAGAAAGACTGTCCCCTACTTAAGCAATTCCGATTCAACAACGCCAGGAAGATAAATTAAGGTACTTTTAAGGTAGAGGAAGCAGGGAATGTAGCAATAGCTAAGGAAGAATTCGATAGCGATTTAATCTACCTTAACCCTAACCTTAAACGTACTATACTTACAACGACGTCTCTAGCTTGGGCTCTTGACTTAGGTGCAACTAAGCACTTTACTAGTGACCAATTAGACCTAATATACTTAAAGAGATGGAATACGCCTTAATAGGTCCGTACTGCGAATAGAATTGTTGTCTCTGCTATAGGTTATAGCTAAGCTTAAATTAGTACCCTAAAGCTAAAAGACGTCTAGCTTATACCTTTGTTTAAGACGATTAAGCTAATCTTAGTAAGGACTCTTACTTAGGAAGGTTACTTAATTACCTTTAATACGGACGATTAAGCTACTGGCGAGTATAAATTAGGTACAACATTTAAGGCTATTATAAGGAATAACCTCTATATACTATAAGAGTATTAGGAAGCACTTAATGCAATAGCAAAAGTATACGATTTATAACTAAACGTTAGTAAAATAGATGCTAAGCTATAGCACCGCTAAACTAGATATATAAATTACAGCGATCTATTTAAGCTATAGCACTCCTTACTAGGCATAAAGCTTAGGAAGAAAGTACTACTAGTTGGCAAGAGTATATGCAAAGCTTGTCTAGCTAGGAAGATGCGAGAAATACTAAGTAAGAAGATAATTAAGCGCGAGACGATACCTGGTTAAGGGCTATACTTTAATATTATAGGACGAATCAGTATATTAATTAGAGGTAATAACTACTACCTCCTAGCCCTAGATAACGCTATACGCTATACCTAGGTTATTTCTTTTAAAACCCTCCAAACTAAAGAGGTACTGCCGTATATTAAAGAGATTATTGTAAGGGTAGAGAGGTTTACTGGTAATAAAGCTATATGGATTCGAGCGGATAATGGAAAGGGGGAGTTTAGCCGCAGATTTTAAGACGAATTAATACTTTAGGGTATTAACTTTAAGCCTTATCCGCCATATAAGCACTTATATAATGGCGTAATTAAGTATATAATCTATACGGTTAACTATAAGATAAGGTCACTTCTATTAAGGAAATGTACTAGTTAAACTCTAGTGCTACGCAGTCGAATATACTGTCTGGATTAAGAATTGAGTACCGACCTTAGTACTTCCATTTAACGACGAGTATAGTGGTGCTATTATACCCTATAAGGTATATACCTGTTAAGTTCCTAACCTTAAAAATCTAGTTGTTTTTAGGTGTTATACTAACCCAATTAATACGCTTAAGAAATACCCTAAAAAGTACAATTTAAGAATAAGACCTAACTACGTTTTTATAGGGTTAAAAGGGAGTAGTTAATTTAAAATGATAAACCTATATACGTAAGCAATTAAGCTCTTTGGAGATGCTAAAGTAAATAAGTATAGGTTCCCTTATAGAGCACCTTAGGTGCAAGCTATAAGTTAAGCTATAAGATATAGTGATTAAGTGGGACGCTTAAATTATACTATAAGCTAAGCTGTAAGCTGACCTAGACCTCCCCCTACTACCTTAAACGCGCCGACAGAGACTCTAGTTGCGAGAACTATAAGTAGGCTAGATAGTGACCGAGTGGGCCACTTAAGCCAAGTAGGAAGCCTAGGTTAAGACTAAGTAGGCTACTTAAATTAAGTAGGAAGCCTAGGTTAAGATTAAGTGGGACGTTTAAATTTATAAGGTAATGTAAAGGGTGGGACGCCTATATAAAGTATATTAATACGCATTCCTTATACGCAGAGAATAAGGTCTAGAAGGTTACTAAATATAAGGGTTTTTAATAATACGGTAGTTTAGTTAGTAATAGCTATAAAAGCTATCTACTTAGAAGCTAAGAATACTACCTCTTTAGGAGCACCTATAGCACCGTTTAACGCTATTAAGCTAGATTAGGCCTTAAGGGAGGACACTCCTAGCTGGATAAAAGCTATCTTTAAAGAATTTCTCTCCCTAAAGAGGGTGCACACCTATACTATTATAAGGGGGAGAGTACTAGAAGGAAGGTTATTACTCCTAAGCTAGTTCTAAAGCATAAGTATAACGCCAAGGGAGAAGTAATTCGTAAGAAGGTAAGACTGTATATTTAGGGAGATAAGCAGACACCTAATATTAACTATTTTAAGACATTTGCGTCTATCGTATAATACAACACCTTTAGGTTCCTAATAGTAAAGGTAGCAGCTAAAGACCTTAAACTTAACCACATTAACGTCAAAATAGCGTTCTTAAACCCGCCGTTATAAGAGTAGGTTTATATGCAGATTTCTAACCTATTAAGGGACTTTAAGCCTAACCTTAAGGAGGCAAAAGACGCCTACTTAAAGCTAAATAAGTTACTTTATAGCCTAAAGCAGGCACTAAGAGAATGGTTTTAGATGGTTAAGAAGTTCTTTAAAAGTATAGGTTTAATATTAGCTAACGCTAACCCTAATCTCTTTATAGGAAATGAAGTATATATCTTATTATTCGTTAAAAATATACTAATTGTAGGAAAGCGCCGACACCTTAATATTACGAAGATAAGAATTTTAAAAGAATGGAGATGTAAAGACCTAGGCCCTATAGAGGTATTTATAGGCTTCTAAATTAATTAAGACCGTATAAACCGAACCCTTAAGCTATATTAGACGATATATACCAAGAAGCTACTTAAATAGTTAAAAATGGATAACTATAATCTGGCTAAGTTACTGATACCAGCTGGCACTGTTCTAAAACCTAATATCGAAAGTCCCCTTGGGTATAACGATGCGACAATATACCGACAGATTATTGGCTCTACGATCTACCTCTTAAATTGCACACGTCCTAATACTAGCTATGCTATTGGTTAGCTAGCTAGGTTTATGGCAGCACCAGGAGAATCGCATTACCGCTTAAGTAAGCAGCTACTACGATATCTAAACGGCACCCTTAAAACTGGAATTACCTACTTAAATTAAGAGATTCACCTACCCTTATGCAAGCTTACGTTACCTACTGGTTACAATATCTTTACTGACGCTATGTAGGGAACAGAACACGATCGGATATCGTTCTAAGGCGTAGCGGTCGTACGCTATGGGGGAGCGGTGATCTGGATGGCTCAAAGGCAGAAGTCGACGGCATTAAGCTCAATAGAAGCAGAGATCATGGCAGCGTCAGAAGGAGCAAGGTCAGCAGTATGGCTTAAAAAGCTGACGAGAGATCTGGGGGAGAGAGACGACGACGACCCTTTTATCCCTACGCTCTACTGTGACAATAGGGGTACGGTCGACTTTTCGTACGACACAAAACACCACTAGAAAGCCAAGCATATCGAGACTTAATACCTTTTCGTACGAAACGACATGGTTTAACGAGATTGACTTAAAGTGGTACATATACCAGGTAAAGATTAACCTAGAGATATGCTCACGAAATAGCTACCGATCGACCAATTTACGAAGCACTGTGTAACACTAGGAATCGGTAACTGACGGAGCAAGTGACAGAGGTTTTTCGCCTACTAGGTTTTCCCTCTGTATGTAGGCCGAATGGCGCTTGCAAGGTATTTAGGAATAGCTTCAAAATTGCCTATTTAGGAAGCAGACGAGACGAGCGTTGTCAGCATGGGGGAGTGTTAGAATTAAGCGAGAGATGCTAACTAAGCTCTGGACACATTGCGAGGACAATTACCTTAGAAGCTCAGACTAAGAAATCGATTGTGCGGATATAGAAATATCCGCACCGTCCGCTAAGCTGATTTAGGACGGTAATCGTTTTCTTTAGTCTAAGGGGCTTTGGCGAGATTTATAGAAAACCTAAACACTATTTATATAAGAAGACTTTATTAACTTTAACGAAATTAATCTACCCTCCTATAATACCTATTAACATTAAAAGTACACTAAATTATAGAGAAAAGCCTACTCTATAAAGCTATAAGATCCTCAGCTCCTTATACCTACGCGACATTAAGAGGAAGTCGTCACAGTAGAGGCTATAATTCTACCTCTATACTACTAAGCCGCGTAGTAACTACCAACGCTAAACGCTTACGCCTATGCCGCCCGCCCTCTCTATAACTAGCGGATATTTTATCTACGGATATTCCATTTACTAATATTCCATCTACTAGTTGGATAAAGACGTTAAAGGAAGAAAAGGTTAATATTATTAAGGACCTTCTATAAAAATAGGGTTAGTCTTTTTAAAGGCTAGTCTTTAAGTACTTAAAAAGCAGAAATAGACACAGAGGTAATAGAAAAAAGAAAAAAGTAAGGGACCTACTTATTGTAACGGAACTTTATAGCAGGAACTACGGTGAATTCGTCAATAGGCTAGGTGTGTAGGTATGCGCGAAGTCAACAACGTAATAATAACTAGTGGAGTGGTTGCCTAATAGATTAACTCTAATTGTATTCTGAGAATTACTATAAGGAAAGGAACTATCTAGGTAGGGACTAAGGGTCCTTAAATACACAACCGTACTCCTAAGAAAGTCCTTGCTCTTATAGCTCTGTCTACTCTATTCGCTTTATTATAGATCTTATAGATTATATAGATTATATAGATTACATTACGTAATCTTGGCTACCATTCTTTATTATATAGTTCCACTAGATCTATCCTAGACCGTGCCTGTATTAACTAACTAGCTTCTTCCAACTCTTCTCCAAGTAGTTATAACATTGTACTTAAAGCATTTATAATACTATCTCCCTTCTTTTTATCTTCGTCCTTAAAGATACCTAGCATCTCTAAGTTGTTTACTAGAGGTATAATATCCTTCTAATTAATTTGGTTAATATTATTACTTATTATACCTAAAGTAATTTCTTCTTCTTCTATAGCCCGTTAGTCTTATACTATTGCTATAATATTATCTCTAGGTGAGATAATGCCATCTCTATATTCTTGTTATGCGAAAGAGGGGTTAGTTTATATTACGCTAGCAAGTCCTTTATCTTAGTAACCCTCTTTTTATTTAGAGTGCACTAGAGCAAACATTTAATTATCTTATAATATTCGCTCTGTCTTTAACGCTAAATATACGCGTTCTATTACTCTTAATAGTCTTTAAGTTCCCTTATTAGTTGCTACTAGGGTCTTAGGTTTAATTTATTACTATAAAGCTTAATAATAAGCTCTTAGTTACTCTTGCTAAACTTTATTATTTCTATAACGCTAAAAAAGAGGCTGCTAACGCTTAGTAATATACCCTTAATTCCCATCTGGCTACGTCTACTCGGTTAATCCGTCTTAAGAAGGTTTGTAAAAAGGTACGTTTTAAGAAGTAAAAACTTATAGAATAAGGTTTATAGGAACTTAGCAATAAAAAAACGGGTTCTCCTCTAACGAAGAAGGAAATAACTCTAAGTAGTTCAGCAATCGCTCCTCCTATATCCCCCTTAGGTGGTTCGTTCTTTAGCAACTTTTTTTTATTAATACTACCTAATCTTTTCTCTTCTAATACTCCTATACCTTTTCTATAGCATTCTTTAAATTCTCTAGTGGCTCCTAGGTAGTCTCGCTATAGCCTATCCACTTTACTTTATACTATATTTTATTATTAATATCCTTATAACTAATAATCTTTAAAACTTACTATTTATCCTCTTCTTATTCTCTATACGTGTCTACTTTATAGACTAGTGGCTTAATATTTCTATATACCGGCTCTAGTATTATAATATGCTATATAGGGTAGATCTTTATTTTAGCTAGTAGGTTTAACTTAAACGTAACTAATAAAATTTTCTCCGTAATTTTAAAAGGTTCTAGTCTAATATAGTCTAACTTTTTACTTAGTCGTTAACTTTTGAAAATTTTATATAGTAGCCATACTTTATCTCCCTCCTTAAGATCTAGTCCCTCAGATCTCTTAGCATCGTAGTATTTTTTTATCCTTTATTATACTACCTTTACTATTTCCGTAAGGTGTGTATAAAGATTTATTAACGTCTCTATTCTTTACTTAGCTATACTACTTTTTTTCTTTACTTAACGTGGTAATAACGATATTCTTAGCTTATATCCGTAATTCGCCTTAAATAGTAATATGCCCATTCCTTCTTAAGGTGTTATATTATATATAAACTATATAACTGGTAATAATAATACCCAATTATTCTATGCGTAATTAATATAATATCTTAGATACTGTTCTAGTGTCTAGTTTAATCTTTCCGTTTAACCGTCTATCTGCGGATAATATGCGGTAGAAGTTGCTACTTAAACTTTTTGCTCCGCTAAGAATACCTCCTAGAATACTACTATAAATCTTAGATCCCTATTTAATATAATTTTACTTAGTGCTCTATATCTTACAAATACTTCTTTAATATAGATTCTAGCAATATCTTCCGCTAAGATTTCTTTTATATATGCTATAAAGTATCCCTACTTTATTAGCTTATCTACTATTACTAAAATTGCGTTATAATCTTATCTAGTAATAGGATCTTTTAATTTTAGTAACTTTATAATAAAGTCCTATAATATAACCTCCTATAGTCTCTCTAATATTTTAATAGGTTATAGTTCTCTATATAGCTTATACCTTATTAGTTTATTTCTCTAGTAATCTAAATATTCCTTTATAACTTATCTTGCTATCCCCTAAATTCCATTAATAATATACTCCTTTTAGAGTCTTATTACTAGGCCTATAGCTCCATTATATTCTTAAGTTAATCCCTTATAGAATAACTTAATAAATTCCTTTGTAATATATTTTAGTACATATATTACTTCTTAATTTTTATACTACTTTACGTTTAGGTCCTCTGCCTATACATTTTAGATTCTTTATAACTAGTTACTCTCTAGTAATTTATAGGTCTAGTTAATTTCTCTTATTGCTATAATTTTCGGATAATTATACCTAATTAATCCGTCTGTGTCCTTTTATAGTAAAGCCCCTAATAGCTTTTTATTATCTTGTAGTTTAGCTTTTCTACTTAGAGTATCTACTTATGTATTATCTGTACCCTTAGTATACTAAATCTTAAAATAGTATTCTGTAAGTATCTCCGCCTATCTAACCTATCTTTAGTTAAGTTCTTTTATTATTAGGAACCCTATTAGGTTCTTATAATCCGTCTTAACTATAAATAGTTTCTCTATACCTTATAAGAATACTCTCTATTCCTAAAGTGCTGTAACTATACCTAATAACTCCTTATTATAGATGTTATAGTTTAGTTCTAGTGGTATTATTTTTTAACTATAGTATGCTACTAGGTGCCATCTATTTTTATATTTCTATAGAAAGCACGCCCCTAGTATAAAGTCTAATACATCTGTTTTAACCACTATCTCTAGTTTTAGTTAGTAGATTTTAAGGATTGGGTCTTAAGTAAATAACTCCTTAACCTCCTTAAACAATTCTCTCTATTCCTCTCCCTATACCTAAGGTTCTTCTTTCTTTATTAACCTTATAAATAGCTTAATATCCTTTAATTATTAAGCTATAAACCTTCTATAGTAATTGTAAAACCCTAGAAACAATTTTAGCTACGTAACGTTCTTTAGTTTTTACTAATTTACTATAGCCTTAATCTTTTTTAGATCTATACTAAGTTAGCCTAGTGTAATAATAAATCTAACAAAATCTATCTTCCTTATAAAGAATTCGCATTTTTTAATTATTACTAGCATCTGTTCTTTATATAGTCTCTTTAAAACCCATTTAATGTGTTCTCTATATTCCTCCTCGCTTATTAAGTAGATAATAATATCGTTAAGGTATACCATAATAAATTTATCTAAGTGTTCTTTTAATATATTATTAATTCGCTTCTAAAATATTGCTAGTACATTTATAAGCCCAAACTGTATTACTAATAGTTTATATAGTCCTTCCTTTAACCTAAAAGCCGCTTTCTATTTGTCGCCTTCCTTAATTCTAAATAATGGTACACTCATCTTAAATCTATCTTTGTAAAGATTTATACGTTACTAATCCTGTCTTAGATTTTGCTAATTAAGGGTAAAGGATACCTATCCTTCCTAGTAATGCTGTTTAACTGTTTATAGTTAATGCATAGCCTAAGCTTTCCATTTTTCTTTAGCACGAATAATACTGGATAACCTATTAATAACTGCGATGGTTTAATATATCCCTTTTATAAGTTCTCCTAGATAAACTCTTTTAATACTCTTCCTTCTTTAGTAAGCTTATAGATTAAAAAGAACCTTAGACTTATTTCTAGTTTTAATTCTATCTTATAGTCCTATGCTGCATACTCTAGCAGTTTTTTACTTTTTAGTAACCATAGTTTCTTGCTATACTTATGGTATCTTTTAGGTATATAGCTTAGTCCCTTATCTATTTCCTCGTAGGTTGCCCCTACTTAGTACTATACTATCTTGGCCTATTATTACCTCCTGCGGTATTAAGTATCCCTAATATCGACCTAACCTATATTCCAATTAATCTTTAGATTATATTCCTATAACTAAGGCATTCCTAATACTGCCTTATTATTCCCTAATGGTAATATGTTAAAAGACATCTTAATTTGTCTCCCTTTAATGGTTATCTAAATAGGTCCTATTTTAAGATTAATGATGCCTCCTCCATAGGCTATTGGATCTCCTAAAATTGTGGTTAATAGGTAAGGGTACTCCTTTTGTCTATATAGTAGCCCCATCCTTTCTACTACTACTAGTAAGATATAGTTCCTTATTACTCTACTATCTATTAGCGCTTTAAACTGTTAATCTTGCTATTTAATCCGTAAATTTAGGTATTATCCTTAAATTCCTTTAAGGGTCTAAGGCTCTACTATTAGCTCCCTCTAGTCCTATAGGCCTCTACTTTTTCTAACTATTAGCTGTTAGATCCTTATGTACTTAACTTATTCTTAAGCCAATACTTTATTCGCTTTTTGTCCTTAATATACTATAAACACGTATTCTCTAGGTATTTCTACCACTATCGTCCGTCTAAGTATTCTTTTATAAGGAATCTTCCTAGTTAAAGTATTAAGTCTCCTAACTCTTAAACTTTTACTAAATACCAGCTGTGTATATACTTAGTATTTTTATACTATTGTTTATCTGGCGCCTAATATATCCTTATAGGGTATTTCCGATTCTTTTCTTTTGGGTTTTTATGCATGTCGTATATGTCATCTATATATGCGATCTATAATAGCGGGTAATGCGCTAGGTGCTTTAGGTTAACCCTTAGCTCGTCTTTATCCTTAAGTTTAAACCTCTATCGCATTAATCTAAGTGTTGTGGTTTTATTTATAGGTACTAAGACGCGTTTCTTACTTCTCTAGTCCTCTAATTACTCCTCTAGATCCTTTAATATTATAATTAAGGCTCCCTTAATATAATTTATTGCTTTTTCCGTAATAGGGTGGTCCTAGATAACTCTTTTGTCCAACTATATATAGAAATCTTCCTACTTATTATTATGTCTTTGTCTATACCACTTTTGGTATAGCTGCTAGAGTATATACAGTTTGTCCGTAAGGAAGTATCTTCTTATTACTGTATCGTGACAGCCCTTTATATGTCGTTCCTTAAACCTAATTAGAATCCCTAAATCCTCTTTATTCTCTAGTTTAGTAAGCCACTTAGCTCTTAGTGTGCCTGTTTTTGGCCTATTAGTGATTCTTTGTACTAGTGCTCTGTCTTGTGTACGACCTAATATACTAGATCTTATATCTAGTCCTTTCTTTTGCTATATAAGGATTCTTGTTCTAAATTCCTCTATAGTTTCTTGTGGTTTACATCTTATAACTAGATCCTTAAAGTCTTCTTACTTCTTAATTATGCTATTGACTTTTTAATTTTTAGCCTAAACACTGTGTTCTACTAATAAGTCTTCTGGGTCCGTGTATTTGTCTCCTAGTCTAACTGCTATTTATATTATAGATTCTCTAATTTGTAGCGAAGCCATTTACTTTTTGCCTGTAGGTGTCCTAATTTATACTCTGAATTCTTGGTTTCTTGGATTCTTTAATTCTAAGCTTACTTTTGTCTTAAGCTGCGCTTTAGCCTTAGTTTAACTAGGCTTTACTAGTGTTCTTATCTTATCTTAAAAGTCTTAAATCTTACTTATCTCGTCTTAAGAGTCTTATGTTCTTAGGAAACTTCATCCTAAGCTTATTCGTATATTACTAAACTAAGCTATTGCTCTACTCTATCGGTTATTGTCCGTTGTGGGTCCTTAAGCATGCCTTATCTTGTCTTAAGAATCTTAGTCGTCTCTTATCTTGTCTTAAGAATCTTAAGCCTTTAGCCTTTTGCCTTTATTAAGTGGTAAGCTAGCACTAGCAGTTGTCTACTTACTTAATCGTTTTTAGATGTTGCTCCTTCCGTCTTATAAAGCGATGGATGCCGTATCTAACGGTGTTATAATACCCGTTACTAAACCTTGCTCTATGGCGGTTTTAGTCTCTGCTTCTATTACGTCATTAAGACTTAGATACCCCTAGTTAGTTCCTTCTATTTTATTGCTGTCGATTAATAAGTACTCTAACTCTATTATTATTATTACTAATCTTAGTCTATATGTTGCTATAATATCTTAATCTAGCTTATAGAGTTAATCTTGTTCTTTATCTAACTCTTTAGTTTCTTTAAGTCCCTTTAACTCTGGCTCTTATAGCTAATAGCTTACGCCGTACTTAGCGTCTTTATAAATTTAGTATACGTTGTTATAACAAAACGCGAAACTTCTAATTAAATATTCTTTTGTTCCTCGCAGTATACTATTGTCCCTTTATACGTATATGTTATATACTATTAGTCTTATTCCCTTTACTACGTAATAACTCTAACCACTTCTGCAGTCTCTGGCGAAATAACCCTATTTCCTGTAATTTATATAAGCTCTGTCTTTAAACCATTGTTTTTGCTATAGAGTCCGCTTAAACGTCTTCTACTGTTAAGATCTTTGGTTTGGCCTATGCTCCCTAGTCCTATAATTGCTTAATCCTTAACTTCTAGGTTTCTATAGTTGTTTCCTCTACCTCTTATAGGTTTCTTTAGTACCGCTTAGGTCTATTAGCTTTGCGCCATACTATGGTTTTTAATTTAACTTTAGTTGTTACGTGCTCTGCGTCTTATATAACTGTAAAACTCTATCCTAGCCTCTCTTAGCCTATTCCCTTTAGAAGATCCTATTATTAATCTTAATCGCTTAATCTATTAATTCCCTAAGGGTGTCCGCATTTCCTATTAGAATAATTGCGTTCTAGACTTTTACTTTAAGTCCCTGTTTATACTATGCCATAAGCGCCTTATTATTCTATTTAACCTATATAGCCAATGTTTAAAACTATATTGTATACTTAATTACTAAGGTTCGCTGTACTAGGTCCTAAAGCTTTCTTTTTACTATAACTGTTGCTTCTAGGTCCCTAAATATTTACGTTAATCGTTCCGCGAATCCCGTCTAACTTATAAATATATATCGTACTTCCTAATTGGTGGTTGTTATACTATTGTCTTATATCTCTATAAGGTAGGGTTCGAACTATTTAAGTGCTCTTCCCGTTAGGAATAATCCCGCGTACGCTACTTAATCTATAGGTGTTGCTAACTTTACTCCTTCCTGTGTAACTTTAAAGTGCATTTGCGTAAGGAATCCTTTAAGCTTTAATCTCTCCCCTAAGAATTATTTGATTAAAGGTAACTTAACCTTAACTACTCCTATTCCATTAACCCTTTTTTTAAGTACTATATTATTATCTATTAACTGATTAACTATTGCCTATAACTGTCCGACTGTAACTAGTTATAAGTCAGTATCTGCTATACTGGTGTTATTACCTAACCCTAAGGCCGTTGCTGCCGTTAATAGCGTGGCTGCTTTTAGTGGCATGTTATTCGACTTCTACTACCGTAACTATGGTAGTAATTATATAACGGAACCTTGTAGCAGTAACTATAGTGGGTTCGTTAATAGGCTAGGTGTGTAGGTATACGCGAAGTCAACAACGTAATAATAACTAGTGGAATAGTTGCTTAATAGATTAACTCCAATTATATTCTAAGAATTACTATAAGGAAAGGAACTATCTAGGTAGGGACTAAGGGTCCTTAAATATATAACCGTACTCCTAAGAAAGTCCTTGCTCTCGTAGCTCTATCTACTTTATTTGCTCTGTTATAGATCTTATAGATTATACAGATCACACAGATCACATCACGTGATCTCGGCTACTATTCTTCGTCACATGGTTCCACCGGATCTATCCTAGACCGTGCCCGTATTAACCAACTAGCTTCTTCCAACTCTTCTCCAAGTAGTCGTAACATCGTACTTAAAGCGTTCGTAACACTTATTGCTTTACTAGAGGATAAGGAAATATAAGAAAAACTTATTAACACGCCTAATACTTATATAACGCTAGTAACCTATACTATCCGCTATATTTAAAAAGAGCTCCACTAACTACAGTTATAACGTGGCCCCTTTAACACATAGACTCTAGATATAGAGTTTAAGGATATTAACCTTAAGAATATAGCTAAGTTTGTTCAGTAGTACAGTCCGCTACTATTCTAGCTTATTAAGGGGATATCTGCACCAAACAAAGAGGAATATAGTTAGGATCCGTATAGTGGACGTATAGTTATAGTTGCCTCTATATTTCTCCTAGGGTTCGCCCAAAACTCCGTAAATAGTTTTACCTATCTACTTAGTTTATATCTTTAGGCGCTTAGTATAAAGCGCTATATGCTATCTTTTCTATATAGCCTTAGTCTAATTAATGGTTATAAAACTCTTAACGCTATAAAGCTTAGGCTAGCTAAACGTTCTAAGAAAGGTCCTATTAATTCTACTAGCCCTTCTAGCGCTAATAACCCTTAAGAAACTAATTAAGTTTCTATCTATTTATAATAATATCTATATTGTTTATAATAACTTTAACTATTACTAAAAGACTTAATATTAGGTTATTGGCAAGATTAGTGAGTTTACTTCACATACTACGGGAAAGATTTTACGCGGAGTATATATGCCTAAAGGGGGCCTTAAGCAGTCGATGTTAAATAACACCTATTAACTTAAGCTAGATAAGGTTGTTAATACGGCTAGGAATAGGTTTAATAACCTCTAAAAGTAGATATCTATAAGTTTTATTACGGACGCTATCTAATATGCGTATCCTACTACGGTTAATAGTATATTTAACTCTAACACGGATATTAAATATCCGCGTATACTAGCGGTTAATATTCTCCCTTATAAAAGGACAGAGTATATAACTCTAGGACCTATTCTAAATAGTAAGGCTTCTATTAACGGCAACTATTACGTAATAGAGAATATCTTTTTAGAACAACTGTAGTATAATTACAAAACCGCTTTTAATAACTGGCTTTTCCTAGTATACGGAGATTAGAAAACCGCAAAGCTTATCTAATTATATAAAGAGGAGCGGGTTAAGGCAAAAGGTGCGTATAATAGCTATAAGTGGGTGTTGCCTATTCTAGGGCTATGGCATATGCGATTAAACTTCCTATATATAGTTATACGTACGTTCTATAGGGGTAAGGAAGCCGCGCAGCAGTTTTTAGCGCTTTACACCTATATAAACCACCTAAGACGGCGCAATATTCCTAGGGAAAAGGCCCTATTTTATTATATAGAAGAGCTAATCCTCTAAAGCTTTAACGCTCGTATTATTGCGTTGTTTCTGCTCTATATCCATAATAAGTACAACATTAAGGCAGATAGTGAGGCTAAGCAATATATACAAAACCTATCTCCATAGTAATTTCTAGAGTATATTAAGGATATCCGCATAGTAGCTTTTTTAAAAGATATATGCCGCAATGCAAATTAGCGTACATTTAATTATTTAGAGCTATCTACCAACGCATATTAGCTAGCAGCAACGTTATCCTCTACGGATATATTAAGCTCCGCCGCTAATAACCATAATATAGAGTTCTTTAATTATATCCGGTTCCTGTAGGTTATTAATACTTATAAGCTTCTAAAATACGCTATTAAGCATGCGGATATCGGACTACTAAAGTATATAATCCCCTACCTTTACTTATACTTTACTAAAAGCTTATTAAAGAACTATACATATAATATGCTAATTCTATAGCAACTAGTTAGAACAAGCGCTTGCGATTTAGTGCTTTAATGGGCTATCCTTACTAATAGTTTAGTTAACCTTTAAGGGCGGCTAGATAGCTTCTTTAAGATAAATCGCCTTAATAAACTGCTTAATCTTTAACTTAAGGAGTTAATCTAGATGCGTAGGAATTTAACATTTGGTATAGACGAGCTGTTTAAGTAGAGTATTCTTATAATAAGTTATACTAGCCCGCTCCGCGATATTTTTAAGCATATATTTAGTAAGCGTATAAATAGCGAACATATAACCAAGTCTCTAGCGCTAGATATCCGCTATCTTATAGATTAGATTAGGAAGGATTTAATTATACAATATACGCGGCGCTCGGCGGATTTTAAGGCTCCTTTAATTCTATAGCGCGGATATAAGAAACTCGCGAAGAAGGGCGTAAATATATTTAATGCCTTCCTATTAACTACAGCCGGTTTACCATTTAATCCCCTTACGTATAGCTTTAGTAATATTAATAAGAATATAGAGGTACTAGGAGAAGCTGCTAAATATATTTATATAGTTTGTTGTCCTAATATTATACCTATACCTTTACTAATATATATAATAGTTAGTGTATAATTTACTTAATAAATGCTAAGAGTAATAGTAATCTATTGTTTTAATTACGGATATACTTCTATTATACGTTAGCGTATACAGGACGTTAGGTTTAAGGCACCTACTATTCTTTAACTTAGATTAGGGCGGCTCTTATAGGGCGGCATTACTGATTTTAATATACGGATGTTTTATATTAGCGGTTTACTATACAACCCTTATAAGGACGGATTTAATAAGGTTATAGATAATATACTGGAGGACTTTTAAATGCTTAGGCTTATAGTACGTTTCTATCTTAATATATTAATCGAGTTCTTTTTATTAATATTAACTCTAGCCGGCGTATAATCTTGGTGCGTAGTATATAATATAGCAGTGGGCTGTTTTATAGTGCAGATATATAAATATCTTTATCTTAGCTTACGTAGATATTTTTATATTAGCTTACGCGAATATTATTATCTTAGCTTATACGGATATTATTATCTTAGCTTATACAAATATTATAATATTAATTAAATATATTTATTAAATATAAGGCAGAGACTTAATTTCTATATATATAGTAGCAAAAAGGTATAAGCTACTATTTTATTATTATAAACTAGTAACAATAGCCAACCCTTAGCAATAGCTAACTTATATCTACCTATATTTAATATCCGGTAGCCTAGTATTGCGTATAAGTATAATAACACTACGCCTTAGGAACGCAAGCTTATCCTTTATCTTACTTAAAGAATCTTTAAACTTATTAAACCGGCGATCTATAGCTCGAACATCTTTCGCTATATTAGTTACCCATTTATAAACTATATTAATACGCGCAGAAATAGCAATTGCTAAATATACTCTAATAAACCCGGTGCTAGCGGAAGCAGTAGTAGTAACAGCAGCATCTAGCGTGCTAGCAATTAGCAAAAGGGTTAGAGGAGCGGCGGTAAAGCGGGTGCCTCTACGGCCGTATATACTGCTGCAAGTAGGAGTCTTAATAGGGGGGAAGGTTTTAGTAGGGTGAGGTATAGTAGCGTGGGCGGGGATAGTGCGAGAACAAAGCTATGCGGATATTAGCAATATCCGTATTATTAACACGTAGATACTATATCTTCTTAGTAGGCGTTTTAGTTAGACTATTAGCAGAAGCTAATTTTATATGTTTCCTGCCCTAAGGTATAACCGGCTCTAGATTTAATAAACTTTCCTATACGCGTATTAGCTGACAGAATAATAATATGCTATTAGCACGTACTTTTTTATACAACTTACCACCTATATAATATCTTAAGCACGCACCCCTAAAATAAGGCCTAGAGTCCTTTTTATAAATATAACATTCGTAGCTATACTTCTCGCATAGAGTATATAGTAGATTACGCAGCTTACTAAAGCTACCCTTAATATTCTAGACGTGTATTAATATCCGCTAGCAACTTTCCTTTATATTCTCCTAAATACTAGCTTTTAGAGTATACTATTTATTTACTAATGGCACTTAGATAGAAAGGCGCTTATTTATATTTATGGTATTACGGATATTATAAAAGCTGCGGAGATTATAAGGGCTGCGGAGATTATAAGAGAATAGAGGAGAGCTTTTGGGAGAGTCGGTGTCATTAAGGTCTTTATCTTTATCGCTATCTAAAGATTTGCTATCCAAAGGAACCTTATATATAGTGTTTAGGTCACTATAAAAGGTAAATTAGTAGATAAGACGCTAAAACAGTATAACTAACACATACGATTTAATAGCTATCTTAAGCTTTATATTTATATCAGCAGCCTTTTTAGCCTGCTTTCTAAGAAAAGAAGATAAACAACCCTTATTAAGCCTCTTTTCAAAAGCATTAGGCAGCGGTAGTAGGGAGGTAGATAGTAAAGTAGCGGATAGTAAAGTAGCCCATGGTAAAGATATAGGCAGCGGAAAGGCATCCAGTAAAAAGGTAAGTGGGTTTTTAGTGGATTTCGCTCTATCCTTATTATTGTCGTCTACTAAACCCTATAAAGAGCGCTTTGGTATATATTTGCTAAAATTATATTAGCTATAGGCATAATTTAGTATTAGAAGGCTTACTCTTTAGGAACAGAATCTAAAAGTCTTAGTAAAAGCAGCTATAGCGTACTTAATAGCATCAAACTCCTTATTATTAACATCACGTATATTAAGTTCCTTAACCGCCTAGTTCCTATTATTCGCATTAATATTATTTATAGATATAAATACAGGCATTATAGATAATAGTATTCTAAAGGACAGTATATAAAACAACAATAATAAAGTTCGCGGTGCGGTGCTAAGAGGTAAAAGGTTAGTAGAGGAAGAAGAGGTATGGAGGTTAATTAAAAATAAATATCTATACTACCGATTTTATTAAATTAGCTCACTAATAAATAATCGCTGCTATAGTAACTTACCTTAGTAAAAATTAACGGTGTAAGGATATAAATATCTTCATCTTAGCTTATGCGGATATCGTTATCTTAGCTTATACGGATATTATAGTATTAATTAAGTATATTTATTAAGTATAAGGCAGAGACTTAATTCCTACATATATAGTAGCAGAGAGGTAAGAGTTACTATTTTATTACTCTAAGCCTATAATAACAGCCAACCCGTAGCAACAGCTAACCTATATCTACTTAAGTTCTATATCCGGTAACCTAGCGTTGTATATAAGTGTAGTAATACCACGCCTTATAAACGCAAGCTTATCCTTTATCTTACTTAGAGAACCTTTAAGCTTACTTAACCTATAATCTATAGCCCGAATATCTTTTGCTACTTTAGCCACTTATTTATAAACTATATTAACGCGCGCGGAAATAGCAATTGCTAAATACACCCTAATATTTTCTGTACTAGCAGGAGTAATAGTACTAAAAGCAGCACTAGGCGTGCTAGGAATTAGTAAAAGAGTAAGAGGAGTAGTAGTAGAACGGGTACCTTTACGGCTGTGTATATTACTACAAGTAAGAGTTTTAGGGGGAGGGGAGGTCTTTAAAGGGGGGATGGTGCGGGTATAAAGCTATACGGATATTAGCAATATCCGTATTATTAAAATGCGGATATTATACCTTCTTAGTAGGTATTCTAGTCGGACTACTAGTAGAAGCTAATTGCGCACGTTTTTTACGCTAAGGTATAACTGGCTCTAGTTTTAGCGAACTATTCTATATTCGTATTAGCTAATAGAATAGTGGTATACTATTAGCATATATCTTTTTACATAACCTACTACTTAAGCAATATCTTAAGCACGTACCTCTAAAATATGGCCTAGCGTTCTGCTTATAAACGCGACATTTATAGTCTTACTTAACGCATAAAGTGTATAGCGGATTACACAGTATACCAGAGCTACCCTTAATATTCTAGACATGGGTATATATCCGCTAGCGAGCTTCCTTTATATTCTCCTAAACACTAGCCTTTAGGGTATACCATTTATTTACTAACGGTACTTAAATAGGAAGGCGCCCGTTTGTGTTAATATCTAACATTATAGCTTAGGCTGTCTATATACTACGGAGCTTACGAGGGCTATAGAGATTATAAGAGGATAAAGGAGGGCTTTTGGGAGAGTTGGCGTCATTAAGATTACTCTCTTTATTATTGTCTAAAATCTCTAATATTTCTGTTAGGTTACTATAAGAGGTAAATTAGTAAATAAGACACTAAAAGAGTATAGCTAACATATATAATTCAAAGGCTATCTTATACTAAACATTTTACGTAGCAATTCTATTAGCCTGCCTCTTAAGAGAAGTAAAAGCACGACGCGGATTAAACTTTTTAGAAGTAGCAGGCAATAAAAAAATAGGCGGCTTAAAGGTAGGTAGTAAAGAGGTAAGCGGTAAAGAAGTAGGCGGCAAAGAGGTAAGTAGTAAAGAGGTAAACGGATTTCTAGCGGATTTCGCAATAACCTTATTATAGTGCTCTACTACATCCAACAAAGAGTGCTTTAGTATATATTTCCTAAAATTATATTAGCTGTAGGTATAATTTAGTATTAGAAAGCTTACTTTTTAGGTAGAAATTCTAAAGGATTAGTAAAAGAAAGAGCGTCCTTAAAAGCGTCCTTAATTATTTTATTGTTAACGTCGTGCATATTAAGTTCCTTAACTAAATAGCTATTAGACGTATTTAGAGGTGTAAATAAAGGCATTATAGATAGTAGTATACTAATAGACAGTAGATAAAACAACAACAGTAAAGTTTACGGTGCGGTGCTGTAAGGTAGAAGGTTAGTGGAAAAAGAGGTGCGGAGGTTAATTAAAGGTAAATATCCACGCTGCTAATTTTATCAAATTAGCTCGCTAACGAATAATCGCCGCTATAACTCACCTTAGTAAAAATTAACCACCTTATATACGCTTATTTGTAACACGCAAATCCTTTATATTTAAGTTACTACTAATTAAAGTAAGTAGGCGCCGTTTAGTTGACTTATAAAGTGACATTAATATAGAATTACCGCTTAATTAAGGTGCTAGAGAAGGGTTATAAGCGGATATTAGGTTTACTTAGTAAGCGAATTTCTTATTTTTAAAGTGCGTAAATACGTCCTTTTATTTTCTCTTACTATAAGGCGGATCTAATATTAGCTAAGAGGCTTAAGGTATAGTAGCCTAAGAAGAACGGATAATATCTAGTTAAGAGGATTATAAGATACTTAAACTTAGCTAATATAATATAGGTTCTGCAGGTTTTAGGAGCTTTAGGTATAAACCTTAGTATATCTCTAGATAAGAATTTAATAGAATATTTAAATACGCATGCGGAGATTAATACTTAATACTTAGATATTAATTAGAGCTCTGCTCTAGTCTTAGTTAAATTAACAAACGAGTAAAACGCTAAGGAATATTAAATACTAACCTGCTAAAGCTGCGTTACATCTAAACCTAAGGGCGGAGATTAAGCGCTAGGCTGTAGGTTCTAAGCTGCGCTTAGTTTAGAGAGCGGAGATTAAATATTAGGCTGTAAATTCTAAGCCGCACCTAACTTAGAAGGCGGGGATTAAGTATTAGTACGCGAATTCTAAACTGCGCCCAGTTTAGAGGGCGGAGATTAAGCATTAACAAGGCCATATTAATTTGCAATAACCGCACGCGGAGATCACTGCGGAGATTAAACACTACGCTGTAAACTAGCGCCACCTATATTCGAGCTAACAATACTATTAGACTTCTGCTATAAAGCTTAAAGGCTATACCACGGACTAACACCTAGGCTGTTCTAAGATATAAACTAAGGCGGTAGAGAATTATAAGGATAGTATAGGGCTATATTAAGAAGCTATTAAGAATAATAGAGGCGCTGCGGATATGTACTAAACGATTTTTAAGCGGGCGGCCGTGTATCTAAAGTATACGGATATTAAATATCTAGCTATTAAGATAACTGTAATAGAGTGGTATATATAGTTTAGGACCAATTCGCTTATAAGTCTTAGGTTAATATAAGCTAAGATATTTATATAACGGGACTAGCCCAGTTACAGTAGGAATGTCTTGGTGAAACACTCAACAGATAAATTCCAACGCTTTAACCAAATTCTACCGAATTTTGCTAACTTAATTAACTTCTGCCAAATTCTGCCAGATCAATTAAATTCTACTAAAGTCCGTCGAAGACCGCGTGCGTATATACGCACGCATTGACCACTAAGCCCCTAACTATTAATTTATATAATTCTCTTGTTATTCCCTTCTCTTTTTTACGCAACGTCTTGTTTTTAGCGAGAGCTATATACCCTTAGATTTAGATAGAATTTATATTATTCCTTTAAATCTTCCCTAAAGTCTCTTCGCGCCCTTATATTACGTTACGTTAATATAACTACTATTAAAATAGCAAACGACCTTAAATCCCACGCGTTAACCATAAGCATTATAACCCTAGTTAGGGAATAGTTAACTATAATGTAAGAGGTCTTTACGAATGCCTTAGCTTAGTAGCAGGCTGCACTAGAAGCCTAGCATTAATAATTAATGGAAACACTTCGTGAAAAACTCCGTAATATCTAAATACTTTTATTAGAGACCCTGATACTGCCTATAAACGAAATTAATATAACGGTATCTAAGCCTAGCCCCTTAAACGCGAATATTAAACTAGTAATAGTAACTTAACCCATACCTATAATAAATTTAATACCTGCTATAAAATCTAAAAAGCTTTCTAATCCTCTAATGTTTAATAGAAATTAAAATAACCTACGTCCCTTTATAACTAAGCTCCGTCTTAAACTCTTAATAAACTATAACCGATACCCTACTAAAGCTAGTAAAGTTAGTTATAGAATATCTTATTTAAGCAAAGACGCTATACGAATAATGGATCTATTCTTCCGTAATGGCACCTTCGTTAATTTTAAAACCTTTATCTCTTTGCTAGAATAAATATATAATAACGCCAGCCGTAAATATATAGCTGTTACTAAACTTAAAAACCTATAATAACGGAACCAAGACTTTACTAGCTTCTTTTTAAAAAATTTAGGCCTTATTAGCAAACTGGATTAGAATAAAGCTGCTAAAGTTGCTGCCCTTTAATAAGCTATTTTGGATAAGATTAAAGCCTAGTTAGTAGAAAGAGAACTACCAAAAAACCTATCTAAATTTGCTATAATATATTAATGAATTAACGAGGACCTTTAATATAATAAATAGACTTGTTTCTTAAAGCTAACTATACCTTATGTCTAAACCCCTATAAAACCGGTATATACCCTAAAGCGCGATCCGTCTCCAAAACCTAAAAGCCCTATATATAACCCTATGGACCTTAATGCCGCTTAATCCTATATACCCTTAGGAACCGATAAATAAAGAACCTAAGCTATAAATAGAGAATGCTTTAAATGCGGTAAAAAAAAAATATTTAAAGACACTACCGAATCTACCCTTTTAAAAAAGTCTGCCGTAGTTTCTCCTAATCCTTAAATTGTACCTATTCCCTAAGTTATACTTATTCCTTAAATTATACCCACTTTATAAATTATATTTAGTCGCTATAAAGTATCTCGCCTTTAGTTAACTCGGAAAATAAATTATCCTAGGGCTAAGTCGCGCCTTAGAATAAAAAGTGGAAGAGTATAAGTGTCTAAGCTCTTCTAGCGCTAATATACAGCATAACTCCCTTAATATACTTGGCGAAATTCGAATACTTAGAAAATAGAAAAAGGTATAAATTCTAATAAATAGTAGAGCTACTAGCATAGGCTTCGTTAATATAAACTATACGAAAACTTAACGCCTAAATTTAAAGAAATTTAATAAGCCCTAAGGCCTACGAGGCTTTAATAGTAAACCCTTAATATATGGCGAAATAACGCACTATACCTTAGTAAAAATATAGATAGGCGAACACCTTAAATATATCTCCCTGTTTATAACACCCTTAAAGTAATATAAAGTTATACTTAGATACAGATAGCTAAAACGACATAACCCTTTAATTAGCTAGGTTAAAGAAATACTAAAGTTCTATATAACCTACTGCCGAAGTTATTACTTAAAAAACCATTTGCCCTATAAACACGCACACAACTATTTAAATTTAATATAATATAAATTACCCTTACTATAAACCCTAAATTAATACAATAAAGTTATAACTGCTAATCGCAATAAAGAATGCGAAGATAATATATTAAAACCCCTTAAAATTTATATAATACAAGCCGTACCCTTTTATTTATTAGCAAGAAAACGAAACTATAAGGTCTTTACTATAACACTAAAAGATATTAAGAAGGCGTTAGAACCGAAGTAATATACTAACCCCTAACCTCTTATACCTAAAGAATATCACGATCTAATTAATACGTTTAAGAAACAATTCGCAAACTAACTACCCCCATATTAAGATAAGCATGATTTTAAGATAGAACTTAAACCTGGTATAACGCTAAAGTTTAGCCCGTTATACGGTATGTCATAAAAAGAGCTACTAGTAATGCGATAATACCTTAAAGAGCACCTAGAGAAAGGATTTATTCGCCCTAGCCGATTACTATTTACCTTACCTATACTATTTATTAAGAAACCTAGAGGAGGCTTAAGGTTCTATGTTAATTATTAAGCCCTAAATGCGATTATAATTTAAAACTAATATCTAATTCCTCTGCTTTAAGAAATGCTTAACTACTTAGCGAAAGCACGATACTTTACAAAGCTTAATATAGTCGCTGCCTTTAATCGAATCCGTGTTTGCAAAGGAGATAAAAAGTATATAGCTTTCCGTATATAATAGGGACTTTTTAAATACCTAGTAATGCCGTTTAGTATAAAGAACGGTCCTAGTACGTTTTAGTAATATATTAACGATACGCTTCGCGAATTCCTTAATATATTTATTACCGCGTATATTAATAATATCTTAATCTATTCGTCTTCGCTTTCTAAGCATTAAAAGCACATTTAAATGGTCCTTAAACGCCTGTAAGACGCGGGCTTATAATATAACATTAAGAAATACAAGTTCTATACGTCCGAAGTTACGTACTTAGGCCTAATTATAACGGGTTAGCCACCCAAACGAGACAGCTACCCATTCGAGACAGTGCACGGACCTCCTACCAAAATCAAAATCAAAACATCAAAGTACTCCTTTTACTACACCACCACCATGTCCTCTACCACCCCCAAATCGCTATTACTTAGCAAGGAAGATCGTATGCAAATTGTTCTTTAATTATTGGAAGCCAATCCCAATATATCTGGCCGTAAGCTTGCTAAAATATACAATCTATTACCTTCTTCCGTTTACCACTATTGTAACGGCCGCCAATTAAGCAAGGAGTATCACCAAAAGCTTTAAAAGCTCTCAGTTATTAAGGAGTCCTCTTTAGTTAAATAGATCAATACAATAGGAGCTTAGGGTTGGCCACCTTAAATTTAATACCTTAAATCTATAGCTAAAAGTATCCTTATTATAAAGAAGTATCCTTTAGAGCTTAGCTAATACTGGTATAAAAACTTCCTTACCTAACACCTAGAGCTTTAAGCTTAATTTACCCGAGGCCTTAATTAAAAGTAAAAGGATTCTAAGGATCCAAATATTATTAAGGAATAGTTTAACCTCTATAAAGCTACCGTTACTAAGTATGCAATTCCCCTAAGCGATTAATATAATATAGATAAAAAAGGAATTGCAGTAGGGGTGGGCGATAAGGTTAAGGTGCTTATTCCTTAATTAGAGGCTTAAGCCTTTATTACAGAGCCAGGCAATCGCGATTAGGTGTCTATTATTAAGTATATATTAGGTTAATATCGATTACCTCCCTACTTTATATTTTAAGGGAAATAAGTATAACGATCCTAAATATCACCCAAACTTAATTATAAGACAGTAATTTAAGTAAGCGATTTAGGGTGGACAAATTCGGATATTACAGTTAATTAGTTAAAAGACTTTAATTAATATATAAAGCCACAACTCTAAGAAATCTATTACTTATTAATTCTTAACGGATACGAGAGCCACGTATTAATATAGTTCGCTAAGTATTACAAGACTTATAAGATTATCCCTCTCTGTCTACTACCTTATTTAACACACCTACTTTAACCCCTAGATATTGGTATATTTAGTCTTTTATCAAGAGCTTATAAAAAGCGCCTTTACAACTTTGCCTTTTATAGAGCTATTAATATTACTAAGCCTAAGTTCCTTAAGTATTACTAAGCTGCACGACATAAAGCTATATCACCCACTAATATAGCAAGTGCATGGCGAGTAACAGGCCTTCTACCGTTTAATCCTTTAGTTATTTTATAAAAGATATAGCCAACGGCTTAGCCAACGACTCCTTATATAAGCTTTACGGACAAGAACGGCCATCGATTTGATATACCTATATCTCCTTCCATAGAGGAGAAACTTACGGCTATATTTGGGCAGCTTTTACAAGGTGCGTCACCCTTTTGTTCTAAAGTTATACATAATATTCAGCAGTTTGCCTTAAGTACGGTAGCTAATAATACAATCCTCAAGCGAACGAATCAAGAGCTTCTTAAAAAGCAGAAGAAGCAGCGTTATAGTAAGACAAAAGCTGCATATGGGAAAGCGCGAGTTCTATCTGTAGCTGAGGCTCAAAAGAAGAACAAGGAAAAGCTTTAAAAGGAACAGGAAGAGGCTACAGTAAAGGAAAGAAGGGCTGCATTACGAGGAGTTATTACCTTTGCAAAGAAGGTTTGGAAGGAACTACCAATGGATTATAGTGTATTTATGTAATAGGGTAGATTTGGGTTGATTTTGATATCAAATTGATCTTGATTTTGGCATCAAATTGATTTTGATTTTGGTAGGAGGTCCGTGCACTGTCTCGAATGGGTGGCTGTCTCGTTTGGGTGGCTAACCCGTTATCCCACAACGGAATCAAAATAGACCCTAAGAAAATCGCTGCAATTATAAACTAGGAAAGTCCTAGTAGTATATAAGACATTTAAGGATTTCTAAAATTCGCGAATTTCTACCGTCGATTTATTAACCACTTTTTAAAAATTATTTAGCTATTAGTAAACTTAATAAGGAAGAACGTAAGATTTAAATGGACTACTAAATGCGAATAAGCTTTTAACGACCTAAAATATTATTTTACGACTGCTCTAATTCTCGCCTACTTTAATCTGGACCTTAAATATATTGTTAAAATAGACTCGTCTAATTATGTACTAGGAGGAGTGTTATCGCAATATAATAAGAACGGCGAGCTGCGCCTAGTAGCCTTTCTCTCCCGGAAACTTACCCCTACTAAATTAAACTACGAGATATACGATAAGGAACTACTTACAATTATTAGATGTTTCAAATAATGGCGTCCCAAGCTTAAAGTATTGTTATTCCTAATACGTGTGTTAATGGACTATAAGAACCTATAGTACTTTATAACTATAAAGCAATTAACGCAGCGCCAAATTCGCTAGGCCGAATACCTCTTATAATTTGACTTTAAGATTACGTACTAACTAGGTAAACTTAATTAAAAGCCTAACGCATTAATATAATAATTATAGGACCTACCTATAAACGCTGTAGATGAACGGATTACAAATTAATTACCGATCTTATTACCTCCTAAACGTTTTAAAAAACTACGTCCTATATTCCTAGACACGGAACTTAATAAAAATAAATTAGAAGTTGATAAATAGGAAATAGAAATTAATAAGCTAATAAAATACAAATATAAGAACGATGTATAGATAATAGATATAATAAAAGCAATTTAAATAGGAAAACGACAGCATAAGGATATTATACTTGCTAAATGCGAAATCTAAAATAACCGATTATACTATTAACAGAAGATAGTAGTTCCAAATTCCGAACCTTTATAATTTAAGATACTTAAATTCGTATATAACTTCCCTATAGTAGGGCATCCTGGCCGTACAAAGACTTATGAAATTGTTTAATAAGTATACTACTAGCCTATAATATACGACTACGTATAAAAATACGTTTAAGTATGCAGGATGTGCGTATATAGAAAGACCTCTTATATAAAGAAGTAAGGAGTACTTTAACCGCTACCAATTCCGATATAAAGATAGCGCGATATTTTAATTGACTTTATAGTCGATTTACCTAACAGTAATAGGTTTATAAATATTATAGTAGTTATTAACTGCCTTATAAAAATGCGACATATAATTCCTATAGACTTAATTAATGCAATATTAGTAGCCGAATATTTTATTAAGCACGTCTTTAAGCTACACAGACTTTCTAACTTAATAATATCCGACTATAAAAGCTAGTTCGTTCCAGACTTCTAGTAGGCTCTATATAAATAATTAAGCATTTAAATACAACTCTTAACTACATTTCATCTAGAGATAGATAGTTAAACTAAAATTGTAAATGCGATTATAGAACAATATCTATAAATATACTACTCATACCTATAAGACAACTAGAAAAAATGGCTGCCTTTAGCTAAGTTTACTGCAAATAATACAATAAACGTATTAATAGGCGTAACGCCGTCCTACGCGACCTACGGACAAAACCCTTAACTTAAATTTAAACTATAACCCAAAATCAATATAATAAGACCTACGATTAAACGGATCCAGTTAATTAACGCTTATAACTTTACTAATTAAATAAAATAATTAACGGAACTATTATAAAGTAAATTAACGTACACTTAAACGGTATAGAAATGGTATATAAACAAAGGACGAGCTCCCACATAGGACTTTAAGGAAGGTAATATAGTTTACTTAAATACACGAAATATAAAGACTTAACGGCCCTTAAAGAAACTTAATTGGAAGTTTGTGGGCCTATACTAAATTAAAAAAAAACTAAGCCCGTACGCCTATAAGCTTAAACTACTAACTAAGATAAAAATACACCCAATATTTTACGTAAGCTTATTATAACCTTTAAAAGATAATCCTATAGCTCGCAAAGTGCCGCCGCTACCTCCCATAATTATTAATAACGGTAACGGTTCTTACTTTATTAACTTAATTAACGATATATAATAGAAACTATAATCTAAATAATTTAAACTTCTTATTAAGTAGGAAGAATATAAAACATAAACCTAGGAAACCTATAACTAGATTAAGGCTAACGCGCTTTCCTTAGTAAAAGAATTTTATAAGGACCATCCTTTGCGGCCTACTTTAGCTAAATAGACACAATATAAAGGCAAATAACTATTACCTAACACAAATACATAAAATACAATAGCAGGAAACTTAAAATTAAAAAGAACTTAAAATACGTCACGACGTTTATAATACGATTACGTAATACGCAAGATATTAAGGAACTTTAACCGGCGGTTAAAGTTGTCTAATTGGTTAGATTTGCCTTACTAAGACCTACTACAAAGATAACCAGTAAAACTCTATACCGCCACCTAATACGAAAATATAACACGCGATAAGTTATAAGTCTTAACTAAAATTAAATTATTTAAATTATTTAGACCTTCGGCTAAAAGGGGGGGTACTATAACGGAACTAGCCCAGTTACAGTAGGAATGTCTTAGTAAAACACTTAACAGATAAATTCTAACGCTTTAACCAAATTCTACTAAATTTTACTAACTTAATTAACTTCTGCCAAATTCTGCCAGATTAATTAAATTCTACTAAAGTCCGTTAAAGACCGCGTGCGTATATACGCACGCATCGACCACCAAGCCCCTAACTATTAATTTATATGATTCTCTTATTATTCCCTTCTCTTCTTTACGCAACGTCTTATTCTTAGCGAGAGCTATATACCCTTAGATTTAGATAGAATTTATATTATTCCTTTAAATCTTCCCTAAAGTCTCTTCGCGCCCTTACAATTTAAGACTTAGTTATATCCATTTACGAGCTAGATACTAATAATAGCTATAAGGGCGGTAATACTTCGGTTTATAACAGTTAATTAAGGCTAGCACTCTTTATAGTTAATACACTAATAGGTCCCTATTAACCCACTAATAGCAAAGGCGTTTATAACGAGCTTTTAAATACAGCAACACGTTTACTAGGTTGCGACGTAACCTTAAGACACTAGTACTAAAGTATTACGTTTTTTTCTTACAAATAAAGCGGATAAGCGCGTCTACTTCATCTTCTAGGAAGCTGTAATCTTATTTAGGCAATATCTACTTAAGGCCCTTATAGGTTAATAGTAGTTAAATACAGAGTATATGGATTTAATTATCGGATATAATATAACTGGAAATTAGACTTTAAACTGCATCCTAGTATATTATATTAAGCTATCCTTTAATCCACTTCTTAATACATATAAATAGATCCTTTAAGTACTTACTCTTCATAATATTCCTAGTATATAGTGCGATAATATTATACTCCTTATAAGCCTACAACGAATTATTATAATCAGAGTAACAGCGTGGACCTCTAGATAACGGACTCGTCTCCTTATACAGCTTAAGTAGAATATTGCGTAGATATCTAGTAGCTTTATTCACGAGCTCATATAATATATCTAAAAGTACTGCCCGTTTCTCTATATTAGTCTTCACCCTCTTCTATTTTTCTATATACTTAATTAGCAGGGCTAATAATGTTATATTCTTATTAAGTATTTAATCCTCTTCCTCCTAAGCAGATACCTATAAGATAATATTACTATTAATTAAATAAATAAAGCTAGATTGTTGGCGAAATCCGCTACCCTATCCTCCTATATCGCTATCTTAGTAGTAATAAAGTTACGGCCAAGTCGGGTAAATAGAGGGGCTGTAGGTTTTTAAGACTTTCGCTTTAGCGGTGCAATATCCGCAACAGCGCCCTTATACCAGTCTTTAATAAGGATAATTATATATCTAGTAACGCTATTATATTAGGCGGCCTATCCAAATCTCTGCAGTATTATATTTAGGCTTTTATTAGGATAATAACCGTATATAATAGAACAAATAATATCTGAAATATCCACACTATAGGCTAGGGCGTCCGACGTAATAAGAATATGGGTAGGTAAGTCTTCTATATAGAAATTTCAATACTCCCTACTCTTATCACGTTTAGATAATATCGCATAATAACTTCACACTACTATTTTAGCCTACTTAATAGTATAGCCCTTAGTTATAAGCTATAAACGGATAGTATTTATATACCTATGGATATAATTTTTGGTATAAAGAAAGATAATTATCTTAGGAATTAATTTAGGACTTAAAACCTTTCGTCCCTTTAGCTATATAGTACCTCCTACCAGATTTTAAATCCGCCTAACTAATTAATAAATAAAGGTAGCAGATATCCTACTAGGCGTTGCGGGCGTTTAGCCAGATAATGCGGATATTTTACTAGACCCTACGGATATCTAGCCAAGGGTTATGGATATATAATCCTCCTCTACTACCGCCTCCTTAAATGCCTCTTTAATAATAAAAAATAGTGCCTTATAATTATTCTTATCCCTCCTCTTAATATAGCCCCTAATAATAAATAGGTCAGGCCAATTAATATCTATTTATTTAAGATCCGTTATTGTCGGAACACATGACCTAAGGCTAATATCACGTAATGTCGTAATCGTAGTCTTGTTAGGTTGTATGATCGTTATCTTCTAATTATACATAAAGAGGTGCAATTTAAGGGGTTTCCTGAGCTCGCTTAGCTCACGTAATTGCGACTATAAATTCCTATTTGAACTTGTTTAGACACTGGCGGTACTTAAAAAATGAAACTACTAGTATAAAAAGATAGTAAAAAGAGACACTATTAAACGTCGTATATTCCTAACGTTTTACCTATTCCCTATTATTTACCACCAAGATTAATTTTAAGCTTTAACTTAAGCTAGGAAAAGGGCTTGACGAGCTTGCTCTTGCTATTAAATCTCTTCTTAATGTTAAGCTTCGATTTGAGCCTGATAAGCTTGTCGTCGAACTTCTTTTAGACGTTGAGCTTTAAGCTGAGCTTGGCGAGCCTGGCGAGCTTGCTCTTGTGCTTCCTTTTACTATTTACCTTTTATCCACTCTATAAGTACGCTTATAAGAGAGTGACGTTGATTGGTTGGTCGAATTTGAAATCCTTAGCTTTTAAGGTACGCAATTAGCTCTTGCAAGGTCTTTCTAGTAATAAGAGCAAAATCGGCTATTATGAAGCCTTGAGTTCGTAGAAATCGTGAAATTTGTACCAAATCGGAAAGTTGTATGGCGTCCCTTATAATTCGAATGGTTCTTTCGTTAGAAACGAAGGTAGGCATAATGGCAGGTTGCGGAGGTTTGTATAAGTTTGGACGGGCGGAGCTTGTACAGACGGAGGTTGCGCGGACGGAGGTTGCGCAGACGGAACTTAAGCAGACGGAGCTTACGCAGACGTAGCTTGCGCGGACGTAGCTTGTATAGGCGGAGGTTATGCAGGCGGAGCTTATATGGACGGAGCTTGCGGGGACGGAGCTTGTATAGACAGAGCTTAGGGTAGAGCTTGTGTGGACGGAGCTTGAGCAGACGGAGTAGGGAGGTTGGGTAGAGGATCGTCCTTCGAGGCTTGCGGGCCTATTACATTATCGTCTTAAGAGTTAAGCTTCTCTTGGTCGTTCGTTTGGTCTTAATTTCCGCTAGAGTCTACCTGTCGATTTCCAGAGTCCACCTATGTCTCGTCCTTATCTAACGTCTTAATAGTCTCTTCCTTTGACGTCTTATCCAGCTCTTCCTTTGACGTTGTATATGGCAGGCTAGTAGGGCCGTCGATTAATATATAAGGTAGGGCAGGCTAGCAGGGCCGTCGATTAACTATATGTGGCAGGCTAGTAGTGCCGTCGATTGAGGTATGGTAGGGTAGGCTAGCAGGGCCGTCGATTGACTGTATGTGGTAGGCTAGTAGGGCCGTCGATTGACTGTATGTGGCAGGCTAGTAGGGCCGTCGATTGAGGTGTGGTAGGCTGGCAGGGCCGTCGATTGGTAGAAGCCTAGCTTGTGGTGTTCCTGACACCAGAATCGATTAGTTCGCTGCCGTACGCTCTAAAGATCGACAGGGAGGTAGTAATAGTAAAAAGAGAGCTGCCGAACGCTCTAAAAGCTACCGAACGCTTTTTGCCTTTCTACTACTCTTTACGACAAAGCAAGTAGCTGACTGCCGAACGTTGTATAACTTGCTCAATCCACAAGACTGCCAAACGTCTTCTTGAATTGTAATTGCAGAATGCCCTAGGTCAAGTGCTTGATCTATGCGCATTTATTAATTAATGTTAGAACACATGACCTAAGGCTAATATCACGTAATGTCGTAATCGTAGTCTTGTTAGGTTGTATGATTGTTGTCTTCTAATTATACATAAAGAGGTGCAATTTAAGGGGTTTCCTGAGCTCGCTTAGCTCACGTAATTGCGACCATAAATTCCTATTTGAACTCGTTCAGACAGTTATACTCCAATAAAACCCTACTAGCTTTATTACCTTTACATACATCTCCTTATTAAGTGTTATAGTATATATAAACTACGGCACTATTAGACTAAGCAGTAATTAGATCTTAAAGAGCTGTATATAATAGGGCCGGAAGCTCTTACCCTAGTTAGCAACTAGATAATACTTATTAATTATAATTAAGGAAATATGCGAGCAAAAAGCGGGCTAAGTAAGGATATAGTAGAACCGTTTACTTAATAGCAACTCTGGCGATACTAAAATATACGTAAACTAACCCGCCTTAATATGTTTTAGGATATCCGCATATACTTTTATTACCTCCGCATATATAAATACGGGATTCACTCCTAGAATAGCCCGTATCTTTAATAGCTGCTCCTCTCTAATTACATTTAAAGGTAATATAATAATAGCAACAGAAGCTTAAATTAGTAATAGAATCGCCTATATTATTATACTCTTACCCTATAATGTCTTCGCTACTAGAAACAAGTCCCTCTACCTATATATTACCTGTCTTAACACCTTAATTTAACTAGGTTATCCGCTGTACGGATATAAAAGCTTAATAGCTCTATCTATTAAGCTTAACTATTTATCTTTACTTACCTCCTATAAGGCTAGAAGCTTATCTTATACGTTCTATAACTGCCTCTCTACTAGGGACGTAAGATCCTCCTATATACGATTATCTAGCTCCTATAAGCTCTATAAGGCCTACTAGCGTTTCCATTTAATTATAGTCTTCCAACCCCAATAACTAGTGTTTTTCTTCTAAGCTATAGTGGGTTTTCTATGCGGATATAGCGTTTAGTAGTAATGGAGGTACTCTAGGCTAAAAAAGGATATTTTTAAGGAAGGACCAACTATAGTATTTACTAGGTGTTGCAATAACTTTAAGTAGTAGATATCTATAGATCTATATAGTTTTATCTATATTAGCGGACTATTTAATAAGATATAATATGTAGTTATAATTTTAATAATGCGTTTTTTAACTTTAACGAAATTAATATTAGGACTAAGTAATAGCCATATAATAAATTTTATACCATTTAGAAGCCCTAAGTCTTAAAAAAAATGTAACTTTGTATAGTAATAATAACGCGTTATATGAATAAATAAATTAGATATCCGCAATATCCGCTTAGCGGATTTTAGTTATAATTTAAACAAAACGCGCCAAAGGCTCTCAGACGTGATTTTGCAATTCGGAAGACGGCGTAGGTTATTCCGATACTAGCTAAAAAATCGCGTCTAAGCTCGCTGAGGTAACGAGGACGAAGTCCGCATGCAATCTATATAGACATCAACCGCATCTACTACATCACAAATCAATCAATATTCATCGTCTGCGTCATCTCTATCATCAATTAGACCCTCAAGACACCTCCGCTGTGACCTTATAACCTTGTAATTCCAACAAAATGCCTAAAACAGCGTGTTATTAACAACTTTATAATTATTAAAAGTATCTATTACTTCTTATTTAGCGGTAAGCGGGAAGATAAAGGTTAGCAGTCGGTTAAGACTATATTTTTTAGTAGGGTTTTATAGGATAAGTTTTATAATAAGAAGAATAAAGAGACTATAGTTAACTAATTTCTTTATTTCTATAAAGGTACTATACTAAAACACCTTAAATTCTTTACCTAGGCTATATTAGGGACTCTAATAGAGAATAGTATTATAAATATATATTAGTATATTATAAGTGGCCTTATAGATCTAGATTAGGCAAACGCTAAAGACAATAGCATTCTTAAAAAATGCACGCCTATTAAAGTTAAAAAATAGTAAAGCTATAGAGTTATTTTTTAAAATAAGAAAAGAGTAACCCTAAAAGGGCCTTGTAGTCTACGGCATATAAAGAATTAGTTTAGGTTAGTAGAGAAATACTTATAAACTTTAAAATTCGCTATACCTTAAATACTATTAGCTTTAACGGAAAAAAATTAAAAGTTGTTCTGGGCGAGCTCCGCATTTACTACCTAAACTATAAGTATAGAACTAAAGAAATTAAATTGCTATAGGGTATAAAAGGTGCAATAGCGTTAGAAATAGAAGAAGCATTTTTATAGAAAATGGTTAAATAGAAAGAAGATAGTTCTCTTAAGGGGAAATAACTAGTATAAATGGCTAGCAGCTCCTTAAGCACCTACTTTATATGCTATGTTACAGTAACGACGCCTAGGTTACTTTTATAGAGGGATAGATATAATAAGGATTTGGCAGATATTAACAAAATTAACGTATAAGTAAAATTTCACGTAAAATTAATTAAATCTCCTATTAAAAGCATCTTAGATAAGAATAAGGAGGAAATTCTTTACGGCAACGCAAAGTTTAAGGCAGTTTTAGTTATTTATAAAGAAGTTATATAATTAAAAAACGTTAGGGGGTATTATGGCAAGGTTATTATTAGTACTAATTTCCTAACTATTAGGGCGGTATATATAGTAGTAAGTAATAAAACACTCTATCTTTACCTCTTAATAGTAGCTCGCTTAACCAGAACTCTAAGCTAGTACTTATTTTAGGCCTTAGTTGCTAAATATAGCAAGGATACCGTTATATACCTCCCTAGAGGAACACCACTAAAGCAAAAGAACAGTATAATTAATAACTTATAGAGGCAGCCAAGCGGGCTATAGATTCTTTTTTTATCCTTAAAGGCTATTACGGAGGGTATTACTCTTAATAAGGTATACTTTATTGTGCTTATAAAGCTTAATCCGTCCTTTAGTAAATAGCAACAGTTTATATACCGCATCTACCGAATTAGCTAAGAAAATCCTCTTATAATAGTATATATTTTATATAACACGGCTTCCTATATTAAAATTAAAATTCTAAATAAGTATAAGTTTAAGAAGACCGCCGTAGATAAGATACTAAACGTAGATATAAATAAGCCAGGGAGTTTAAAGGAGCAGCTAGTGGAAGTACTCTAAATTATAGTAGCGAGGTATTTTTAAGATTTTTAGCGTAGAATTAGGTAATATACTAGGCAATTTACCGCAAAGTCTTATCTAGTGGAAGAAGTATACTAGGCTATTATTTTAAGAATTAGGTAATATAGTAGGTAATATACTATAGTGTTATAGCTAATAGAAGGCATATACTAGGATTTTTTTTATGGAATTATAGGTTTTAGCAATATGCCGCAGTTTTACAGTTAATAGATAGCATATACTAGGTTGTTTTTTATAAAATAGGGCAATATATTAGCAATATACCGCAATTCTTTTATTAATAAGAGAAGTATACTATCTTGCTATTTAAAGAACCGGGTAATACGCGGGCTAGTATATTACAGTGCTCCGTTAATAAGTAACGCCTATTAGCTTATAATATAGGAACTAGGCAATAAGCAACTAGATATATTATAGTGCTTTATTAATAAGCAATACTTACTAGTTTGCTATTTAAGGACCTAAGTAATACGCCAGGCGATATATTATAGTGCTTTATTAATATAATAAGTCTACTAGCTTGCAATATAGGAACCGGGCAATATACAAACTAATATATTAGAATGCTCTGCTAGTAGGCGACGTCTACTAGCTTGCAATTTAAAGAATTAGGTAATATACCTAGCAATATACAGCAATTTCATACTTAGTAATAGAAGTCTGCTAGTATACCGCTTAAAGAACTAGGTAATATAATAGGTAATATATAGCAATTTCGCGCTTAGTAGTAGAAGTTTACTAGCTTGCCGCTTTAGGAACTAAGCGATATATTAGGTAATATACGGTAATTTTGTGCCTAATAATTAAAGTATATTAATTTGCCGCTTAAGAAACTAGGCAATATGCTAGGTAATATACAGCAATTTTATACTTAATAATGGAAGTCTGTTAACTTGCCGCTTAAAGAACTAGGCAATATTAAGAAAATAGTATAACTTACTCCTCTTACTAGAATAGGTATATTAGGATTATTATTTTTTAGTAGGTTATTATAGATTGCTATAATTTACTATAAGCTATATAGTTTATACAATTTCTGTAACTACCTATAGTCTTAAAGTTTTTTTATAGCAATTTGTAGGTTTTGTAACAACTACGTAAGCAATTTGCCGCAAATTGCTGCAAATCGCCAAAATCGCAACTTAAGCGAGTTACGCAGACCCCAATTTTCGGCTGCAACAACGTGCCCGAAAAAAAAATCCTAATGTAAAGATAACCCCTATAATTAGTTCCAATAATAGACAATCCTAAAAGTATAAAATTTAGCCCTAGGTATACTACCTATAATAGAGCTAACTATACCTTAGCTTTATACTATAAAACTAGAGTTACCTCCTAAAATTAATAAGCTTATTACTATAGTATATAATACCTTTATTAACCTATTACCGCAAAGACCGCTAGCGCCTATACGCTACCTATTAACCTTTAAAGCTTAGGCTAAATTAATATAGCAGCCTTAAAAGTAAAAGAACATAGGCTCTATTATAGAGGCCGCCTATTTATCCCTAACTTAGAAAATCTATAACAGCAACTAATTTAAATAGCCTATAACCTCTAATTAAGCGGCTACCTAGGTAGAGGAGAAACCTATAAGCTTCTTAGCCAATACTACTTCTAGCTAAAAATAATAGACTTAGTTAAACGCTTTATAGGTGCTTGCTATAGTTATAAACGCGCTAAGGCCTTTAATATAAAGTACTAAGGACTACTATACCCTCTACTAGTATCTATATAACAATAGGCAGATATTACTATAGATTTTATTATTAACCTACTACTCTATAAAAGACATAGCCGTACCTATAAGAACATCCTTATAATAATATACTGACTTATAAAAGAGCGCTACTACGTCCTAACTAAAGGCGTAGCTATTAGCGACGTTACTAACGCCTTTCTTTATAAAGTTTACTAACTATATAGGTTACCTAACTTAATTATATCTAACTAAGGTATATAATTTAACTCTAATATATAGAGATAAATCTGCTAACGCCTTAGCATCTCCGTTAAGATGTTTATATCCTTTTATTATAAAACTACTAGGTAACTAGAAAACGCTAATACTAATATAAAAGCATACCTATAATAGGTAGTCGCCTATAATTAAGATAACTAGGTAGATTACCTCCTACTAGGTAAATTTGCAGTAAATAACTATATCTTAACTACTATAGGACTTACCCCATTCTTTGCGAATAAGAGTTATTACCCCTAATCTAGTATAGAGCCACTAGAACCTATTAATAAGAAACTACCATATAGAAAACGCCTTAAGATACTACTTACTAACTAGTATATAAACCGTATAAAAAATCTACTTAACTACTATAAGGAAAAAATAGCCTAGGCTTAAGTAAAGTAGGCCTACTTCGCTAACTATTATAAAACGCCACCACCAGAGATACGTGTTAGCGACTAGGTATAGCTAAATATATATAATATCTCTATATAGAGGCCTATAAAGTTACTTAATTATAAAAACTTTAGCCCCTATTTAATTAAATAAGTTATTAATAGAGGAGCCGTATATAAGCTAAAACTCCCACCTACCTTAGCCACCCGTGGGATATAGCCTATATTTTACCTATAGCTATTATACCTCTATTAGCTTAACCCCTTACCAAAGCAGATATAGCTTAAACCCCTACTAGTACTAATCTAAGATAAGAACGAAGACAAGAACTATAAGGAGTAAACCATTAAACGAATTATTAACTCTAAATACTTTAGTAAAGGTAGAGGACAACGGCTCTACTATAGAGCTATATATATAGAATTTAATATAGACTAGCTAGAATAGTAACTATAAAAGGACTTTAAAAATTTAAAGGATCTAATTAGCAACTTTTACTACGTAAACCTATAGAAACTGGGCCTAAGTAGAGATTTTATACCTAATCCTCTATAGGAGCCCTTATAGAGTTAAACCGTTATATATTACTACGTAAGGGTAAATTGCCGTTAGATTGCGGTAAAGTGCGATTACGTGACTGGAATATTATTAAGATATCCAGGAACTTTAACCGGCGGTTAAAGTTATCTAATTAGTCGGATTCTTAGATGCCAAGCCTTATTATATAACGTTATTTTAAGCCTTTAGTAATACCCCCCTTTTTTTCTTTTTTATACCTTAAGTGTCCCTTTTATATATATATATAGTAACTATAGCGTCGCCAGAGCTCCGCCTTTATAGAAGGGGGGGTAGTGTTACGGAACCCCACCGTAGGGGCCTCTATAGGAGAGCCCCGTGCTCTCGCATACACCTCGCGTATAGCTTATATCAGCTACGCGTAGGTATATCACCTCCTTACGCCCTTAACCCTTACGATTGATCGCGTAACGTCTTATAGACTCCTTAAATACATACGCTCTGTAGCCACTGCCCCTATCTCGTAACATTGTCCTAAATGGCCACATTAGCTATTTTATTAGGCAATTTATATAGTTCTATAACGATTACCTAATTATCTTATTTTGCTATAATTCCGCATATAACGCATATCTATTAGCCTCTTAATATTATAGTTTTTTTAGCTATATAAGTACTAGTATAGGTAAGCTATAGCTAGGGCCTTTTAAAATAGCTATCTAGATTTTAATAAGATAGAGTTTCTATAAGCTTTATATAAAGTTCACTTTAATATATTTAAGAGAAGCATAGCCCTAAGCGCCTAGGCGAAATTAGGGCTAATTCCTTTTAATCCTACTATTATACTTAGCCAGATTTAAAAGCTATTACTATAAGTAATAACGCCTATAGCTACAGATTCTATAGATAATCACCCTCTAAAGACACTAGCTTGCGCGTATATACTTACAATACTAGCTAATCTACTAGATTAAGAGGAGAACGAGAATATATAGTATATTCTGTATAAAAGGTTTATATATAGTAGCCTAGTAATTGCGATTGTAGCTAAGGCTGCATATAGAGACTTACTACGCACTACTATAGTAGTATAAAAACGTAATAATATACAGAAGGACGCTTAGCAGTCGCTTTAAATAGGAGGTGTACTTTATATATAAAATAGGCGCAATACTATAGAGAATTCTAAACTCTTAATATTATAGGATATATAAAAGAAGCTAAAGAACCTTAAGAAAAAGGCTGCTAATAAGGTAATTAAGGCCTAGAAGTGCAAAGAGATAGATACGCGCAAAGTTATAAGGGCCTATAATAAGGCGAACGGAATTATAGCACGACAAGGGCCTTATAAAAAGAAGTAGTAAATATATTGTAATTTTCTAAGTTTCTTACTAGGCTATATACCGTACTAGCAGCCACCTAGCTAGCTAGGCAGTATTAGCTAAGTTTATAAAAATTAAAACGCCACGGGTATATCTTTTCTTTGGTTTTTTTTTTCTTATTAAGGGGTTTTTAGGAGTTTAAAGTAGGGGTTAGATAGCTAGATTATATATAGTAGTATACTAATATCTTTTTAAACCCGTTCTGGGATAAGTCCTTTATAATCTCCCTCTACTATAAGATAATAGCGATTAGGGGCCAACTATAAGAAGGGGGGGCAATATAAGGGATATTATTGCGGTTACCTTAGGTTACCCTTAGGACAACCCCCCGATACCCCTTGGATGGCCGTCGGTCACGTGCCTGTAGTACATTGTCTCCACGATCCCAGAGGCTTTACCTCGTCTCCTCCACAATCTATCCTGTTCCTACAATCGTACCTTATAGCCCCCTATTTACAAAGTCCCCTCATATACAGACTGTAATAACTTAAACAACTTACTATAGAGGCCATATATATTATTATTTATTTATTACTTAACGTCTACTTCGGATCCTAGCGCGGGCCCACGTAGACTACTCCGTACACGTAGGGTATATTAATAGGAAAAACCCCGTTATATATTATAGGGAGAAAAGCCCTATAAGCTACCTTACAGTGCTAAGACATTGGTCTGTGCACACGCGAGCCAACACCACACGATCCTCTCTCAACTCCATCTCATCCTCACCACTAGCAACCATGCCGCACCCCAAAACGCCTTCAATTCGCAATGAGAGCGACAGCGACTCAATATCTCCTCTCACTTATCATGTCCTGGTATTCACACTTGACTTCATCCAACCCAACCCTCATGCCTGGTCAACACCTCTGTGCAACAACCGCGGACTATCCACTCAGCCTGGATTGAAGCTCGGTCGAAATGGTTTCAAACTATTTGACCCGCCCCTGAAACTCAAAAACACCGGTCCAATCCCCTGGCCTACCTCGCTCGACATCCCTGAGAGCCTATGAGCTGACGGGCTCGAAGTGAGGGGCACCGGATTCATTGAGCTCGACGCCCTAGACGGCAACGGTGAAGCAAAAGAAGCTAGACTGAAGCTCAGGAACGTCCTCTTCGTCCCCGGTCTCGCCACCAACCCCCTCCCCGCGTACCAGCTCGAGAAAGAAGGGTTCCACATCACGGCCTCCCTCATCAAGACGACGACGACGGCGCGGCGACGCTCTCCAACCCAAACCCGCTCATGCAGAACACAACGCCTATCGCATCCCATCCCATCATCAACTCCCCCCAAAAAGGTTACCTCAATCATCCTCCAGCGCCTTTTCCCTCTTCCGTAAAAACCACCAGTGCTATAAATTACAACGCCACTTTTTTTATCCACACCGTGATGACCAACTACCTCTAAAAACACAAAACACCTCAACCGACATGTACAATCACTGGTACCACTCCTCCTCATTATACGCACACATCGCGCCCCCATACCCATTAACGCCATTCATCCCCACCCCACCCACCCCACCCACCCCATTCCCATTCCCCGCCACGCCTGCCCCCGTGCTCACAAACCCGCTGTCCAGGCTGCCGCCCCCCGCCGCCGTGGTGCTATTCAGCCACGCCACGTCCGCCTCGGTGATGTTCCAGTTGTCGAACCCCAGCGCGAGCTGCGACTGGTCGCGCAGCCACCAGTCCTGGCCCTCGCGGATGAGGGCGTCGACGCCGCCGAAGAGCTGCGAGGGGGAGTCGTGCGCCGATGTCGCGCTGCTGCTGTTGACCGACTGCCGCTGCGTTGTCGAACTGGCGGGCGACGTCGGGGCTTGCGTCGCGCCGGACGCGTGGCGCTGCGCGCGCGGGTGGTTCAGGTCGGCGGCCGTGCTCGGGGGCATGCAGCGATTTTCCGAGGAGCGGCACAGCGCGGCCGAGGTGAGGGAGGGTGCGGTGGCAAAGGAGGAGGTTTGGAAGAAGTCGGTGGTGTTGGGCAGTGCGGGCATGCTGTAGGCGGGCAGTAGGGGCGAGGTCACCGTCGTCGTCGTCGTCGTCGCCGTCGTCTGCTCTGGTACCGCGATGGGCGGTTTGCGGTGCGTGGCTTTGGGCGTGCTGACTTCGTTGTAGGGCCCGAATTTGGCGTCGGTGCGCGCGAGGACGGCAGCGGCTTCTTCGGGGAGATCGACGCTCCATTTTTTGGCGAGCACGGTGAGGAGTCCGAGTGTGCGGCGTGCGCAGAGCCAACTTTCTGCTATCTCTTCGAGGTGCTTGACGCCGTGGATGATGTCTCGCCGGGCGTCCTTCCCCGGGAGGTTCAGGAGGTGGATGGTGCATGCCGAGTGTGCAATATACACGACAACGTTACATATCTGTCGTAATCCATGTGAACGCTTATACAATCGGAGAAGTTTAGAGATCATAGCGGCAGCTTGGGTGCAAAGCTTTCGTGGCGACACGTGCGCAGGAAGGGGAGATGTAGCTTGGTTGTATTTTAAGAAAGGGCGGAACAAATGAATATAGAGCAATTGGAAGAACATGCTATAGGTAAATAATCAATCGGTATCTTGGAATGAAAGTTCGGGGTTGAACTCACTGCATGACTAATAGACTTGGTAGTCCTCCCTCTTTCGGCTCAAACTCTTTGGGAAGTTCTCGCCTCCATATTTCGAGTCTTTGGTGAATTTCGCTGAGCTTCTTAAGTTCGGATTGCCTCCCTTTAGCTTTGTCCATATCTATTGGGTTGTAAAAAAAATTGATAAGGTCATTACTGATCTCGCAAAGAGCGGAGATTTGACGAGCAACCTAGAAATGGTATTAGTAAGTTTCAGATGTGGCTATCAGCTAAATGATAGAGACATCATATATTACTCACAGCTCGAGTACGTGACGGTTGCGCATGCGCTTGGCTAAAACCAGAGTCGTTATATGCAGTCCAGATGTCGGCGTCCTCAACAGGGAACACATCAAACTTAGGCACCGTTATGATAGAAGTCGGGAGTTGCGGAAGGCGGCCAAGGTAGTTCGACCAGCACCTGGGAAATAGTCAGCAATCAACTTCGAGATTTATAGGGAGACTAGAAAGAGTTGATATATGACCGACGAAACTAGTAGCAGAAACATACTTATCAAACAAGAAGCATCCCCAAAACGTTATCCGGCGTGCGTCCTCTTCCGTCTCATCAAGCGCAGAATTAGTGTTATGGTACATGTCGATGTTAAGGCCAAGGTCGCAAGCCATTCGAAAGCTCATTCCACTGTACACCCAACCTTTTGCTTCTCGACCGCATCCAGCTTCGCGGACGGACATGAGGGCAAGTGCTTGCACTGAGTGAGAACATTAGCAAGACTCCGACTTCAATTATCAAAGCCTAACCTTACCGGTGGTCAACTTCGGTACTTCGTGTAGATCGCCTTCCAATATTAATCTTTTAGCTTCCTTAAAGAAGTGGTCGCCAGCAGTAGCCGAGTCATCGCGAACTGCTCGCGCCCCAGGCCAGGATGTGAAGTGGCATCCAAGAGCCAGCATGGCATTAACCAATAATGGAGTGCAGTATTCAGTCTTCCGTCGTGAATCAGGTGGCGGTTTTCCCAAAAGAAAATCCCTATAAAAGAGGCTTTTCGATAATGTTGTAAAAAAGGTATAATGCCAGCAAAAGTACATATTCATAAGGTGCGTTATCAACTCCGTATCCAAAGTAACCGCCGTCCACGACGCTATGCCATTTTCGTGTTGTTGATATTGCTCCACATTGGACAACGATCCGGGCGAATCTTCTGCGTCCGATCCCGCTCCAAAATATATGAGATTGGAAGTCCCTCCAATATAACGTGTTGATCCATCCTCCAGCCTTAGCTCGCCCATCTTCCCGGATAATTGAGATTCGAATGTTGGCGCCGCTGATATCGACGCATTGGAGAACGGTGATGCTGGTTCATCCTCCTCTTCCTCCAGCCCACTCTCCTTCGCTATTATCGCCTCCGCAACCGCGTCCAGACTCTCGCATGTCCGAATCTGCTGTACCAATCCTGCGACCTCATCTTCGGGATAGTTTAGAATAGCCTGTATGAGGGTCTGAAGGGTTGAATTGCGGGTTTTCAGATTATCGATGTCCTTCTTGTACACGCCTTTCCGGCGATGATCCGAGTTCAGATCGTAGACACATTCGGTGTTATAGACGGCGGCGCAAGCGGAGCACGAAGGAGTGGAGCCGTCACACTGAGTTTATCGATATGTTAGCAGACGCAAGTACAAGTATCATGTGTAAATCTTATGACAGGCTCAGCCGTGGGCGACAGGCTCAGCCGTGGGCGCCAGGCAAATGGTCGCACCTTTGACTTCCGCTTCCTGCAAGGCACACAGGCGCTCGAGATACACCTTCTCTTCTTCGACCCATCGTCGCCACTGTTCTTCTTCCCTTTCCGCCGTCCTTTTGGCCCGCTTGTCCCTATGTTCCCGCTCTGGGCATCAGGCAGAACGTCGCTGGTCTCAGATTTTGGGTCTGCATCCATTACCGGGTCTCGTAACAGGCTGTGTGTTTACGAAGTAGTGGGGAGCTGTTGGAGCTTACTACGTCTGCCGCAGAGTTTCGCGCATCTTTCTTTCCGCGGAAAACGTGGGATGATTGGTGGCGGGGTTGGTCTTATCGCCTCGGACGCGACGAATTTGCCGATATCAAGAAAAGGCAACTCTGCACGAGGGACACTTGCCTTGCCCAAATTGGACCCGCTACACTCTGCAACGGTCTGCCACATAGGTCAATAAAAGTTTCTGATTAGTTGGGCCTCTACTCCGAGATTTGGGCTTATACGGTTGCTGACATATCAGGACTTGTGCCTGGAGTGGAGGAAAACTTTTATTTCGTGCATAGTATGGGGGTTGTCCCGACGGTCTGGATTTGCAGCAGCCATGCATGTTAAAGAAAAGCAAGTAGCTGGTCATAACCCCAGATAAACGCCTCCAAATCCGATCCTCCATCTCGACGAAGACGCCTATCTCATGATCTGCAGAGCAGTTGCCAAATATCCCGAGTCTTAGGATGCCAATATCCTGAGTCTTAGGATGCCAATATCCTTATCAAACTTGAAATCAAGGAAAGCAACCGTAAGTCAACCGAGTCCCAGAAATAATCCCCAAATTCTCCAGCTGCCACCCACCAAAGTACCCAAGTCCTTATGGAGAATCCTGAAAACTCTCATCATCACCGCCAGGAACAATCCTTGGAAGCGTTGGTGCATCGGGCACTAGAATGAAAGGTGTGCCCTCATCGTCCTCTTCCAGAGGACCAAAGAGCCGCATCAGCTCCTTGGTAGTCAATCTGTATTACATTAGCTACAAATGCCCTTAAGCCGCTTCGAAGATCCAGCTACTTCTTGCTTGTTGTGCCGCCATTCTCCATAATCCCATCAATCTCCTCTTGCTTTCGCTCTTGCATCTCCACTAGGTCCTCATCGACCGTGTTCTCAACGCAGAAGCGTGTCATGAAAGTCTCTTCCTTTTGACCATAGCGGAAGACACGGCAGAAAGCTAGAAAGGATTAGTTCTGATGTTCCTTTCATTAGACGTGGGGCATACCCTGCTGCTCTACGGCATTATTCCACCAAGGATCAATCACAATAACTCGGGATGCCATCATCAGATTCAGACCCTCTTTGAATGGTGCGTTAGTTAGGTTATTAAATATGGATGGAAAAAAAACGTACGGCCACCACATTTCAGTGAAGCAAGCAGGATATGCTTATCTTCGTTGAACTTGAATTCCTGAATTGCCTTGTCTCTGGCTGAAAGGCTCATCTTTCCCTGGTACTGCTCGTAGTCAGAATGTGATGCGAAGGCGGAATTTCATATTTAGTTACCTTACAGTAATTCCAGCTTTCGCTCTCGCAGACCCTCTCGAGAATGCGGATCCTAAAGTAAGTCAGTCACACATTCTGTCATAGTGTCTTGAAACTGGGGTCTTGCTTACATTGAAAGAAATTGGGTGTACACGATGATCTTGATCTTCGGGTTCTCTGTCAACCAGTTCAATATCTGAGCTTTGATCGCCAAAGTCTTTGCCGATGGCAGCACCCTGCCACTCATTTCGATCCAGTCGTTTTTTGCGTCCTCGTCATTCTTCCGCCTCCAACGACGTCTCTTTGGAGCGTCTTCTTCCTCGGAATCTGAAATTTCCTCTGACAGTTCTGGGGACCTGGCATCTGGATCTTCGCAAGGGTAACTAAAAGTGTACTCCACGCCGCAGACCATGCACGACGCTCTGTCTTGGTCATGTTGTGCTGCCAGGTGGGTCTCCAACTCCAGACAGTCCAGGCAATAGATATGATGGCAGCTTGTCAAGTAAGGATTATCTGGAATTTGATGGCAGCTGGAACATTTAGCCTTTTCTTTAATCTCTTCCCACTTTTCGCCTTGTTGTAGTTTATCCAGATACCTGGTGAAGTCGTAGCTTAGTCCATGGCGGCCGCCAACCTCTAGTAGTACCCGCTCTTTAGTGGTCTGGCCTTCGGTGGAAGTGGCTGTCGGTGCAGTTGAGGGACCTGCTGGCTGGGAAGGCCCTGCGGATGAACCTTGACTTTCCATTACTTCTTGAGGAGGTTTCTGCGGGTTCGTACGAGAGGAGACATATGTAGCAAGAACCTTGCGCAGTTGAATTATTTGCTTGCCACGGTCGGTATTTTCACTTATATTTGTTTCCTTTTCCGTAACCTGACGCAGTCTCTCGATGTCTTCGCGTTTGAGTAGATCCTCTATTGTAGTTTGAATTGTAATGAGATGACCAGTCAGCTGCCGCAATCTTAGGAACATCCTGCCAGAGAGTCAGCATCTGCGATTTTAATAAGTATTAGCACTCACGTAAAAATATGCTTGTATCTCCGTTCTAGCTTCTTCGACCGGGCGAAGCCATTAATAATGTCGATAAATCTGTTTTTGACAATATCATAGGCGTTGCGTTCCACGTCGTTGAATTTAACCCAATGTGTGATTATCTGGGTCTTCGGAAGCTTTAGAATGGGACGTCCGAATAACAAATCTTTGTGAGTCCGGCGAAGCATGAATACGGAAAGCCGGGCCAGCAGACGATCTTGAGTATCAGGATTTGATCTGTTGCCGTAATTCGCCTTGAAGATGTTGTATGTTCCAGTGAACGGAACGTTCAAGAACTTGAAGTATGGATAAAGTTCCTCCAGTGAGTTCATAATCGGTGTCCCCGACAGTGCCCATCTATAATTGGCCATAAGTGCCCGGCACGCAATTGAAGTTCTTGCAAGGTGATTCTTGATGGCTTGAGCTTCGTCGAGCACCACTCGATGGAAATGGATCCGATGCAAATCACCTTTCATTTCTTCAAGATACTCGATCCACCAAGCTTTCTTTTGCTCAGCGGTCAAGCATTCTTGAGGCGGCGAGTACTTCGGGTAGGACTTCATGACCTCGGTATAAGTTGTCAGGCTATATTCCATGTTAGAAAGAGGAATCTGTGGGCCACAAACAAGAACTCACACAATGTCAAAGGTCTGAAGGTCTTCCACGGTTGTGTTTGAAGAAGGCTTATGCCCCGCAACATATTTGTTGACCCTCCCAACCACCTTCGGCTCGACATGTTTGAAAATTTCCTCGTACCCTGTATTTTATTAGCTGACAGCTGTTGCCAATGAGTGGGTATTACATACATTGATTGACAAGGGCTGGGCTTGCTATAATCAGAGTAGTTTTCGGCTGGCCTTTTGGCGCCCGGCCATCGACCATATTCGCTGTATGTTTGGTAAGCATTCGGGGAGTATGTTAGATGAACAGACCGTTCTTACCAAGCATCATAACCGTCTTTCCCAGACCCATTTGGTCAGCGATAATTCCACCGAGAGGTTCTTCGACAGCATGTTCTCGCTTCCTCATGAACGAAACACCCAAGAGCTATCCTCATGTCATTAATAGCCATCCTGATAGAAGGATCTGTACGTGACTTGCCTGTGAATTGCTTAGAGACGACTTCATGCCTCTGATGCGCCAACCTTCCTTCCCATCAGGAAAGACCATTCTCTTAGTAGAGAAATCTCTCGTGGCCTGCATCAAGTAAAATTTGTCGTTGTATGCATCCTTTCTGCATGTTCCTTCAGGAATACTAGCAATCAACTGCTTCAGAGCTTCGCCTTTTCTATGAGTATCGAAGCCCGCTTCATCTGGGCCACCATCATGGGTCTGAGCATCTCTGATAACATTGTTGTTCTGCAGATCCCCGAGACTGATCGTATTTCGCTCTTTCGGGCGACCACGAGATTTCTTCTCCTTTTCCTTTGGAGCGTCTTTGGCAGCACCTTTCTTCCCTTTCTGGGCGGCCTTTGCTCTTGGCGCACCCTTGGGCTTTCGCTTCGCCCCCACTGTGGGCTTCTCGCCACCCTTGTCAGCTTTCTTCTTCTTCTTAGCCTTATCCAAATCCGCTTGGATTCCCACCAGCATGCTCCGTTCCTTAGCATCCTGGAACATCTCCGGCTTAAGAGGTTTTCTCGGGAGCGCCACTCTCGGACGCTTTCGACTCGAAGGGCCCTCCCTGAATTCACACGCACCGTCAGTAATCGTCTAGCAGCCCTACACAGAAAAACTTACCCAGGATCCACTTCCGGCGCTCTGTCGTCCCCAGACTCGTCCTCGCTTTCCTGGGCACGAGCACGCTTGCCCGAAGTTCGGTCCCCAGTCCCGCTGCAAAAGAGCGCCTGATCATCACTCGACCTAGCGAGAGTCAGCCACCGTCCCAATCCCAGCCATCCGGAAAACTTACCCATCAGCCTCCTCGTTCCGCCTGAGCCGGCTCTGCTCAAGCTTCTTAAGCCGGACATCCTCCGCGCTCTGCAGCTTCATGAAGGCAATATCATCCCAAACACTAATTTCACCCTTCCTCTTAAGCCTCTCATACTTCTTTTTCGCCTCTGCAAACCTGCAATCAACATCAGCAAACGCAGACACCCAGCCACGCCCTCCCCTCGAAAGGGGAAGAAAAAAAGACCTACTCCGCAGCCGCCCTCTCGTTCTCCTCCCTCTCCAACGCCTCCTCCACCGCATCCTCCGCCACCGTCTCAGGCCCCGCCACCGGCAACGGCAACGGCACCGGTACTGGCAACGGCAACGGCAACGGCGCCACCCCACCTCGCGACACCATCTCCGCAACCCTCCGCTCACCCCTCACACACGGCCGCAGCGGAACCGGGAGCGAAACCCCAGCCACGGCCTGCGGCACCTGCCCCGTCGCCGCCTGCTTCGCCCGGACCTGGTACCGCAAGATCATTTTCCTCGCGTCCGGCGTCATCCGCGCGCCCGACGCGCCGCCGGGCTTCTTCGCCGTCTTCAGCAGCGAGGCGCCCAGGTGCAGGCCCGAGCCGCTGGCCTGGCCGTTCGGGAAGCCGGGGAGTGGGAGCAGAGGCGTGCGGCTGCGGTGATGCGCGGCGGCAGGAGGGTGGGAGGTCGGAGGGGCGGTGTAGGGATCGAGCGACGACGACGACGGGATCCCCGAGCGGGTGGTGCTCGTGGGCGCGTCGGCGCTGGTGGAGTAGGGGGCAGCGGGCCCTGGCGGGGCGTGGGGGAAGGGGGAGGGCGCGTCGCTGAATAGAGTGCTGAAGTCTAGGAGGCCGGGCTCGGCGTCTTGCTGCTCGAGGCGGTCTTCTAGGAACTGGTCGGCGGCGTAATCGAAGTCCATGGTTTCTATATCCGAAAGGAAGGGGTTTGCGGAATTGAGTGGTATGGCATATTGGGGAGCCATACCTGCATCGGCGTTAGCCGTGGTGGCCTCTTGGATATTTCCAGATTGCTCAGGAATTGTGAGTATGGCATTTTGCCCGCCATTATTCTGGATAGCAGGGCCATCGTGACTGTTGTTTAGGTTCATCATGAACATCCAGTCATCTGTAGCCAGCTTCTCCTTAACATTAAGGCTGGCATCGACGTCCATAAGATCAGCATGGGCAGGTCCAGGTGGAGAGACTGCTGATACATCTTGGCCGGACGACATTCCAGAAAGCTGTTCGCGAGTGTCCCCGATCTCCGAGGCACCAGCAGGATCTGGCATGGCATAGTCCCCAACTCCTAGGTTGGATTCCGGGGATGACATGATTGTGGAAGTTTCGTTAAGACGTTTGCAAGAATATCGCAAATGCTGTTGCGCTTCAAATTCAAGACAGTGGCCTACGAGCGAGTAATGCCTTTGGCTTGATTGAAAGCCCTGAAGAAATTGATCAAGCGGGCAATTATCCTGTCTGTTGTAGTTGTCTTAAATGAGGAGCTTGATGTGAAGCTCGAAAGGATGTGACCGAAAGAAAATCACTATATACTTGAAAGCAGAAGTTCAAGCTGAGCAAGTAGATTGGACCGAAGAAGGTATAATGAATGAAAGAGTTTTGAGAGGCCTAGGAAGAAATATAACTTGAAAGAAAAGAGAAAGGCAATCGAGAAGTGCAAGGTGAGGATTAAGTGATAGGCAAGAATGGGGATCAACCGGGGGACTTTCGAGATGGTCGACAATATGGACGACTCGAGTTGGTGGGAAGTGAACTACGACTGAGACGGTAGTGAAGACCGGGGGCCAACGCCGCGAGCTTAAAAGCAAGATCGGATGTGTAGATGTGAGGTGCGAATGCGAAGTATGGGTCGACGCTAGCGTCTGCGCTCGCGCGATGTTAGGATTGATGCTGTGAGAATTTCTCAGTGGTGAATAAATCAATTGGCGTGCACAAAGTTTCAAGTCGATCTTTCCAACTAGGCGCCGATGGGCGAGCTGTGGTGGGTACCAGGTTTAAGTGTTGCTCTTTGTACGAGGATTACTTGGGGGTTGTAAGTAGAGCGTGAGTTAGTGGGAGAGCTTCAGTGGAATGGAAGAGTTCAAAGTTGGGGAGGCTGAATGCTGAGAGGATCTCGAGAGGATATGTTGGATGGTAGGCCAAGACCGTGCGAGAAAAGATATATTGCAGGATATGAACCTGAATATGAATGTTGTTTGAAGTTCCGGGAGAATAGTAGACACACCAACTCATCCATCACCCCAACTCCACCGCAAACCCCTTCCCAAGACACCAGCATTCTCCAGGCTTCTTCCTGTCCCACAACCCGCACGCAAACACCCTTCCATAGAGCATCCACCAAAAACCACATCCCGCTGCCATTCACAGGAACAAGCGGCCCTTCAGGCCACCCGTTCCCAGCAGTGTTCCAGCCCGACGAGCGCAGTCCAGCTCGTCGGGCTTGCCACTCTCAAGCGTGCTCGGGCTCCCACGCTAGAGTGCATGTCAAGTTCTTCAACCGAGAAGACTCGAAGACGCTCGAGGGACGTAGACCATCTAGCCGCGCAATAGATTGCGAAGAGGACCATTCGGCAGCGTCGAGGAATCCGAGCAGTCTTTCGAGGTCGGGAGAGCTAGATGTGTTTTTCGAATCAGGCGTGACGTGGAAGGGCTGTTATGAGGCAACTAATATTAGCGGTTGGAATGGTGATGGCAGGGTTGAGGGAAGAATCTTACCTTTCCTCGTTCTGCCTAGTCAGTCTTTCGATGCGCTTGGCGTAGCGGAAATAGAGCCTTCCTAACATCTAACAGCAGTATACTGCCTAAAATCAGTTCGCTAAAATTAGTTCACTTCCGTAAACATTTCTGTTCCCTTACAACCGTTGTCCTACACATTTTCTTGCCAGAAACATAGTACACGTATAGATTTGTTAATAGTAGAAGCACCCTCGCACCATCGTAGTTAAAGTTATACAAAAGGACCAAGTCGTAGTGACCACGCTAATAAGACATGCTTGGAAAAAGGAGGAAACAAAAGAAACCAGCCGGCAGGCAACCACGATGTTTTAATAGACGCGCGAAAGTCAGCCTAGGGTGCTCTAGAAGGGTATTCGCTGAAGCCGCCGAAACTCCATTTCACTCCCCAGTTGCCCGGCCCCGACTGAGGCTCTACCGCAAACGCCAATTTGAACCAATTTTAAGCGACAGAAGCAGATAAGCAGAGAGGTACTTATAATGGAGTGGGGCAGAGAGGATCTGAGGCCGTTTTTGGGTAGAACCAGCCGGCAACGGCTATGATGAGATACGTTGCCATGAGAAGGACTCCTTCAAGCCAATCTATTTGAAGTTAGTGAAAGTAATGCTATGTAGCTAAAAAAAAAATTTTAAAACTTACGAGATTTGCCATCCTGAATAAGATAATTCACCAGGAGTACGGCAACGAACAACACAGCAATCTGGAAGGTATCGAAATAGAGTGTCATGCAATCCCGGCCCATGATCCAAGCGACTACAACGACGAAGGGGAGAACAAGAAGAGCAATCTGCATGCTGGATCCAACAGCAACACCGATTGCCAGGTCCATTTTGTCCTTGCAAGCTACTGTGACCGCTGTTGCGTGCTCGGCAGCGTTGCCAACAATTGGGAGCAGAATAAGACCGACGAAGGTGGTGGAGACAGTGCCACTTGCCGTAACCTCGCTGATACTATCAACCATGAATTCAGAACAGAAGGCGACCAAGACGGTGGAGATCGTTAGAGTGACGAGCGCACCCCAGATCGTCAGTTGGGGCTCATCAATCTCATCGTCTTCTCCTTCTGCGTTCGAGAACCGCACAAGCTGTTCTTGGTTTACCCCACCTCCAGATGCGGCTGCCGTCCCAGCGCCGATCTGTGCGATTCCACGGAAAGCGCCACCCTCCTCAACTTTAGAGGATTTGCGCTTAGGAACCTTTTGGCTGGGAGCATTGTACATTTCGGCGTGTGACTTCAGTTGAAAGATAAGGTAGCAAGCATAGACAACCAAAAGAATGACAGCTGTTCCGCGTGAAAGCTCCTGATTAAGAGTAGAGCTATTAGGGTCCGTGGCTAAGTGGGTTAGTATCTGTCTGAAGTCTGAAGTCCTTATTGAACTTACTTGACAGCATAGAATGGAAGACGGTTGGAATAATTAGGCTGCCGATGCACAGAGCTAGAAGGCTGGCTGCAGTCTGTGCGACTGTGACATTAAAGTACTGCTCCACCCGGCTGATGCCTCCAAAGAAGAAGCACATTCCAAGAATAAGGAGCAAGTTCGAAAGCATGCTACCGATTAAGGAAGTCTTAACAATGGTAATCTCGTCCTTAACCAGAGCTTGAATAGAGACAATCAATTCCACAGCGTTTCTGCAGTTGAGGTTAAATAATGACGAGATACGGAAGGGGGCCAAATACGTACCCGAAGGTTGCGTTTAAAAGACCACCGAGTGTCTCACCAACGCGGAGAGCAATCTCTTCGGTAGCGTAACTAAGCATTGCAGCGAGTGGAACGATG
>Ga0307515_10000972_pt1 | contig 65416 bp, 62 predicted proteins | sample 17_EM_MG_FD_194513 | JGI IMG/M metagenome (GOLD analysis project Ga0307515, IMG submission 194513) | Populus trichocarpa ectomycorrhiza microbial communities from riparian zone in the Pacific Northwest, United States - 17_EM | ecosystem: Host-associated > Plants > Roots > Unclassified | place... | reverse complement strand
ATTGACGATCTACTGGCCCATGAGAAGGTGGTTTGGACTTTCTTCCTAAGAGTGGGAGTTCATACATGGCTGCTGGGAGTGACCGTGCAAAGCATCTCTAGTGGTGAGAGAGGCACAAGGCACTGGCTGGGCGAGCAGGGAGCAGCGTCGTTAGTTGTGCCATAAGAGTGTACCAACATTGTGGACCTTGAATGAATGCTACTGGCATGCCTAGAAATGAAGGGAGTATTGTCCAGTGGGGCTTGGCTCGTCCATGGGCAAACCATTTTAAATCCAGACTCCTAGATATTCCTTACTCCGCCATATCTATTATGAATTGAGAACTAACATTCGCAGATGGAGCTGGCACCATGAGCAGGAGAGTGCGTGCAGACCATCGAGGACACATCCAGTGATGTACAGAGAATTCGTGAAGTTATTCTGCAAAACCACGGCAGAGATACCACTGCTGCGTCTGTCAATTGCAATCGATTTGGATCCCGGCAACAAGTTGTCATGTGGGGTGAGTTACAACTTATCGGAGCTCAATGGAGCAGTATTGCTGCCAGTGGGTGGAATATGATCACATGCTCACGAGGCTGGATCTTGGATCTGGACAAAAAGATCCAATGCGATGTGAATAGTGTTAGCAACAGATCCGGGTTACCCGCCAGCAGTCCGGGTACGGACCAGAAAGACGGTTCGGTTCGTGTCCAGAACCGTCCAAAAACCCGACCCGCAGTGTCTTGGCGGGCCAAACCTGGACCCGTACCCGTCAACCTGCGAGTTTTGCCAGGTTTGGCAAAACCCGTCGGTTCCAATCTCCGGTTCTGTGTTTCAGGTATATCTTTTATGGTCGCATTTAGATACCCTACTGTTAATAGCAAAATATTAACTTTTGCACATCATTGACCTTTTCAGATGAATCGGCCACGGTTATAACTAAAAACAAGAGAGACACGCTCCTTGCCCCATCCTGAACATGATAGTCAACGGCGCATCAATGATTTCTGGTCTTGCATCATGAGTAATCTAGATGGCGATTGGATGCAAACGATCATAAATGAGGTATTGGCCATATTTCAACCCAAAAGAGAAAGAATCACGCGCACAGCCCCATTCTGAAAATGAGCGTCAACGAAGCATCAACGATTTTTCGTCCTGTAATTCAGGTTATTAAAATGTGAATTAATCATTGTTATCTATAATCATTGTATTGGCCGCCTTTCTTAGGCAAGAGAGAATGCTACACTCTCCATGCCCCATCTTGACAATGAGCGTCAACAGAGCGACAATGATTGTTGGTCTTGAATCTTGGGTAATCTCGGTGGTAAATGATCATAGACATCTATAAACAAGGTTTGGGCATCCTTTCTAGGCTGATAAGCAAGAGGTCGTCCCGCAACAGCCTCCTGGACAATCGCAACTTAATTCATTTTCAATGCTGCAACTCAGTGATCCTAAACGTTTTAGCCCATAAAACCAGTCAAAACTCCATATATAGAGCTTAGTGGCTATCTCGCGCGTTGATTAACCATCCCGCAAGGCCAAAAATTGTTGACGCTCCCTTGACATTCATTTTGCCACAGACGTATTCGCATTATGCAACCAGTTACTTTGGCATAGATTATCAAGTACAGTGTTTTTACAGTCGTTCTATCCGTTTCATGTATGTTTCCATTATCACTACATTGTTCTATAATTGTGCATATAAATATATCGTTTAAAATATACAGTGATTTGTCCCACCAGTTACTTTCAATCAATTCTCGTGCCAACCCACAGATTCGCCCAAAAGGCTGTTGTCGTCTGCAAAATCAATGTCAGCGGTATTTCCATGCAGCAGATAGTGTACTCAGCAAATCTGGAATAAAATCTTTATCGCGCTTGCTTTCCTTGGCAAATGCATTAAGATTGAAAAATTGAGTATTTGGATGTGGAGAATGCATATACACACACCTGGATGGCATACCTTCTATTTCATAACTTTGATTTCCCTCAGCGTCACCTGGGGGTGCAGGTGGCGTTCCGGGCGGAGGTGCCTCCGGTTCTGCAGGAGGTGGGGAGGTTCGTTTGCGCCTCCAGCGGGTCACCGGATTCTTTGCTGTACCATTTTGGCATGGAGAGCAGCTGGCCGAATGATTTTTGTAAACCATTGCCGGGTGTCTTTCCATCGCAGCCTTCACCTTCTGATGCCCAGGTAACTCAACTCCTCGCTTCTTCTCTTCTCGGACTTCGGCGCGAGGTTTCTGAATTAGTTGTTCCCATTCCTCTATTGCGGCGCGCGAAAACCGGCCTTTAGCCATTTTCGCCATATTCAAGGCCAGGCACATGTCGGAGTGTTCCAGCTGTACCCGACCTCCTTGCCTCACCATAGTCCCAGACATGTTGAAAACCTACAAGAAATTAGTTGCTTCTTCTGAAACAAAGCTTCGGCTATTACCTCAACCATATACGACTCCGTAGCCTCCTCTAGAGTCTGTAAAGCCTGTCTTGTCCACTGCTGGGGACCTTTATCACCAAATTCGTCCGCGAAAATCCCAGAGCTGACAACATCATGATGTTCGACCTCGCGGACCGTGCGGATAAACGCCTTCGTCGACCATGGAGGTTTGCCATTGCGGGCAGCGATAAATTGGTCACGGAGCTCTCTACGTACACCAGCTGTACATTATATTGTTAGTTGACTGCCTTCTATATCAATATGGAGCTGCTCACATCCAATAGCATGCTGCTGCCTATTATTGCTGCGTCCAGTTTTACGTACTTTTTTTAAATGTGCGTCCTGGGCCATATTTTTGGTGGCTGCAATTTCAGCATCGCGGTGGACTAACTGGTGTCTGGGTTGCAGCTGTGCCTCAGCCAGAGGCGCATTGGATGAAGCGCCTGCCATCCGGCTTGATTCGGATTGTATTACACCGGGCTGAGGTGTTTGTGGAGCCACGACTTGCTGTTGTGGAAATGGTGCGGAAGATGATAACCAAAAGTGGAAAGTCCTGAGGAATATATAGTAAGCTACAGGTCACAAGGGAATGAATGACTGTCAACTTGCACGTTGTACTCAAGATACATCCTGCTGCATATCGCTACAAGTTGGTAGGGATTCCAACGGTCCCGCGATTTGCAGTAAGTCGGTCCGATGATGATTTTTCGTTTGTTTGTGTGCAGGGATACATTGAGGTGAACGACAGCTGATATCGCGTGTTTGATAGATATACAAAGGAAATTCTGAGCCAGAAAGGTCGCCTGGTGATGTTTGTTTCAACACATAGCCGGGATCTTACATGAAACATACGCTAACTATCATGTCAAAACGTACGATTAGTGTTACTATTCCAACAGAAATGAAGGTCAAAATGCAGATTTTGCTTCGTTCAAGTTGATCAAACGTACGAACCTTGACATACAAGACTCGGCTTGCCTCCATGTGGTCCATATCTTGCAACATCCAACATCACGCCCAACAACAAGGTCAACACACGATACAATGGTCAATGCTCCCAAAAAGAACGTTTCTCCACTTCCGGCGGGCAAATACGGCAAATCGACACAGCAGTCCACACGTCGACGTCATCAAGCGAATGAAGGTAAGAGCGGCTTGGTGGCAGAAAGGGTCCAAGCATTGGGAGCATTGCACAGCTTGCGATCTAAAAAGAAGCTTGTGGCGGAGAAAAGACAGGAAATGCAATTTTTATGCAATGAAGAGAAAGAGAAATGGATCGAGGATTTTGTGGAGAGAGAGACCGCAATGGCAAGAAAGCGAGTTCAAGAAGCAGAGACAGCGATTACGCAACATATGAGGACTGCTGAAAACGGGTGCGCGACAACCGGGAAGCCCGAAACAATGTTTGAGGAGATGTCGAATGCTATCGGAGACAGTCTGAGTGATCTTGCAAGTTCCGATGCTGAGCAGGATGGGGAAGACGAGGAAGATGATGAAGAAAATACAGAGCTCAGCAAACTCAGTGATGATGATGAACCTGGCTGGGTGATGGGCACAATCACTGAACCGGTACAGCACCGCATGGAGAGCATTCGGCAGAAGCAGATGAGACTTGACGAATTGACCCAACCTGGATGGGGGGATGCAGCCAACTACTTTCGTGAGGAAGATATGAGGTATGGGACTGCCGAATTGAACGTGCTGGCGGTTTTCAAGCCCCAAATAGACACCACTACTGCCACACAATCCCCGATAACAGTTGGAGAGCATATGCAGACTCCTGAGATTGTCCGAGGACAATCGGAAATGCCAGCAGTGACTTCTCGACCAGGAAGTAGTCAAATAAGGCTGGGTTGGGAGAAACCCCAGTCACATAAATTCAAACAGGATGGTTCGCCCGGCATGGCGACCGATTTGATGCCGATTCAGGATGCAAATCCTGTTGAACCCTCAAGCTTTTACCCCTGCATGAAGCATCCCTAGTTAATTACCATATAGAAATCGGATACGGACGAAGATATGGTGATGGCTCCCGCGTCACCAGAGGTATAGATAGCCAAATATGTAGTTTGGAAGACATATCCTACAGAAAACCAATTTGTGTACCTACTTTGCTACGTGTCAGCTTTTTCCTGATTTCAGTGACCAAATTGTGAGACAGGATATTTCATCAGAGTGTGTGCAAGGGTCGAACTGGCCATGCAAATGTTATAGACTCCAAATCTGGTTGATAGATGGCCAGCAAACATGAGATCGACCTGCCAATTACAGTTACATTAGACAGCAAAACCTACAATAGAGACGAAATATACTAACAAAATGTAATTCAGTGATGTCATATGAGTCATAGGACGAGCGGTCAGTGCGCAGTCTGAAGTCGGATCAATGACAGCCGTCATGCAGCATTAGTTCATGCAGCTAACTGCATAACTGTCTGCTCAGACCTGCTCCACATGGTCGAGATTTTGAGAATTGCATATGCTACGTAATGGAAATCGAGGAAAACTAGCTGGAAAAAGAAATGTCAGGAAGTCCGGCTCTATATGTCTAAAATTAGTTGATGGATCTGTATGCCTTTATTTACCTGCTGAAAGCGCCAAAATGTGAAGGAACCACGTCATTGATCGGACTGATGATGTGAATAGTGGTTCAGAGGGTGAGGTAAGAGCGGTTGCATTGTCAGCCAGTCAGATGAGGTCGCGATCTCCGGCTAGTGTCCCAGCCCCGAACTGGATGGTAAAAACTTATTGACTGTCAATAATGACGTTATGACGGTCATGCAAAATAATTGCGCACCCAATGACCGTTGGTATGTCTCTAAAGTGAGCGTCAACGCAGCGTCAACAGAGCTTCACTGATTTTAGTTTGATCTTTTCGGCAATCCAAGGGTTGCATCGTCACAAAATCAAAAGACGAGTAATTGGCCGGCTTTCGATGTGAAACGGCAAGCAACATGGTCGTTGCCCCATCCGAGAAATGAGTGTCAATGGAGCGTCACCAATTTCTGGTCTTGCATCTTGGATAATAACTAGGCTGTGCGACAGGATCAAGCCATAATGGCAGTATTGGCCGCCTTTATGGGCAAAAATGACTACTAACATATCGCTACCACCTCCTAAAAATGAGTGTCAATGGAGTGTCAACGATTCATAGTCTTGCATCATAGACAATTCAAGGGCTGTGCAACGGCATACTCCCATTATCATAATATTGGCCGCCTTTCTTGGCAAAAATGCTAGTAACGATATCACTACTACTTCCTAAAAATGAGCGTCAACGGAGCGTCAACGATTTTTGGGCTTGCATGTTGGATTATCAGACAGCTATGCAGCGGCGATGGCACAAAATCGGACTATTAGCTGCCTGTATGGGCAAAAATGGTAGCAATGATATCGCAACCGTCTCATCTTTGTATGCCCTTATATTCAACTTCACAAATATGCATGCGATGTCTCACAGGTCTGACGATTTTCTTGGTTGTAGCTGTAAAGTCAATATTTAAGAACCTGCATTCTACCTGACTATAACGTATCCATTGACAGTCACCCAGATCGAATTATGCAGAGTTCCATTTCCTACCGCAATGTCACATACAAAATCTCTAAATACCTCATTGCAAGAGGTTATAATATCTTCCAAAAACGAACGTGTCTTTATTCGTGATTTAAGCGACCTTTCTTTACAAATCGTGTTCGATGCTTGGTGGGCTTCAATGAATGTAGGCTCGAAGCGGCCTATTGCTTGGAATAACTCTAGACATGCGCTTTCAGGGCGATTCTATTTACATTGCGGAATTGAAGAGACTGGCAGCCCCGGCATCATATGTATCGTTTGTCATCAAGTTCTGTGCCATCCATCAAAACATGGGACCAGCTCAATGGGCAAACACTTGCTGGCAGAAGCGCATATCGCAAAGTTAAATGAATTAACAGTGTCAGAGGTAACCGAATTAACCAGTTCAACGGTCGATGAAACAGCTTTGGCCACACTCAAGCAGCAAGAAAGTCGAGGAATTCCGATTGTAAGTCCGCAAAGGAAAATCCAATTGACCATTCAGGTTTCAACTATACTTACTGAATTGACAGACAAAATGCTCTAAACTGGCAGCAAAGGACTTTGAAACTGCTGAATTTCACCAAGACACCTGGAATCTGTACCTCATGTTAGGTGTTGTTTCGGCACATACTCCATGGAACGCAATATCAAACCTTGAGCAATGACGATCATACAATGCATTACGAAGCGAGTTGCTGATACCGTCAGCCAGCACCCTGAGTAATATTTGCCGGAGGGAATACACACTGACAGTGGATGCAATTAACAAGCAATTGCCGTCAACAAATAAAGTTAGTTTTGCTTTGGAAGGATGGACATCAACGAACAAATTAGTAATAACATCGGTCATTGCTTACTATATGGATCGAAAATGGGCTTTGCAAGAAGTACAACTAGCATTCGATGAGGTTGATAGCCCAATCTTTTCCTATTTCGAAAGCTCATTAAGGATTACAGGTCAAGGGTCAGCATACGGGAGCACGTCGAGCCGGACATTTGAACGAAGTTCTTGATCGTTTTGAACAGACTGACGGCTGTTTACTTGGAATTACAACCGACAACGCTTCCTCAAATTACTTGATGACTCGCGAACTACACACTACCCTTGAGGCCCCCGGAATCTAGTTGGCCACATTGAGAAACCATATACCATGCATGGCGCACGTCATTCAGCTGTCTTTGGGCGCATTCATGAGCACTCTGGGTGTAAAAGGCCGCACCAAGTCTTGGGAAGCCCATGAGCGCGATCAGCAATCTGGAGAGAATGAAAGCACAGACATTGGGAAGAGTCAAAGACTTCGAAAAGAGGGAAATGCTAGAATCAACAAGGTGTCGGCCATGAGACCAGGTTTAGCGAAGATAATTGAGATAGTACGTATTTCAACATATTATGAAAGTGCTAAAACTGACCTTCATATAGCAGAGAATGGTTGCGGTATTGATTACGCTGACACCTGGACGTCGAAACGAGTTTATTGACCGTCAAAAAGCGCAAGTCCAGATCACAGTACTACCCATTATGGATGTGAAGACACGTTGGAACTCGACACTAAAGTTGCTCGAGCGCGCCTACCGATTGCGTGCATTCACCCGGGAGTGGCTTAAAATCCCAAAGTGTAGCGACTACCGGCCGCTCTTCACCAGTCAGGATGAGTGGACTATTGTCAAGTATGTGATGGAGGTTTTACGGCCATTCCGGTACTGGACCCTTTGGATGTCGAAACGGCATACCGTTACTCTGCGTCACGTCATCACTGTCTACAATGACGTGTTTGATCACATTGATGGTGTGATGCGAGCTTTGGCCAAGAAAAGGACACAATGGAAGGAAGACTTATTCTTCGCTGTGAAGTGTGCGCGGCAAAAGCTTTCTAAATATTATACTGAAGTCACTCCAACGACTGGTATGCTCCTCATTACGGCACATATCCTTGATACTTTCCGGAAGTTGCGGTCGTTCAGGATGTGGGACAAGGGCATGGATATCAATCCTGAGGACGAGACTTCTTATACTTCTCAATACCTGGAGCCATTTCTGAAGTATGTGGAGAATGAATACTGCGCAAAACATAAACAGTTGCCGGTCATTATGTCCGATAACACACTGAACAACAATCTCAGCTCCTTCGAAATGGCTTGTAGATCTGGTCAATCTCCTTATGATCCATCCGATTTGTCCAGTGATGACGACGAATACTTGATGCCTACCAATGTGGCCGGAATGACACCCGGACAAAGCGATCATACAGCACGTTTATTGACAGCCGCAAGGCTCTATCTGAATCCACCTCCTGAATTCCCACAGAACTGGGGGCAAATTAATCCGAATCTTAATGATTACCAGTCCGACCCAATGGAGATTAGTAGTACATTTTGTTCACCTGATATCACCGACCGGTGGCGGCAGCAAGAAGAAACACACTCAAAGTACGCCGATCTCTCCACTGGGGCACGCGACATATTCTTTATCATACCTCACGGTGTCGGAGTGGAGGCCAGTTTTTCCCTTGGGCGAGATGTGATAGGGTGGAGGTAGTCGAAAACCACTGGCGAGACTCTTTGCGAAACAGTGGAAGTAACGCAGTTTGCTCGAGCCAATAGCGGATTACTGGCTGGCGATGACACATGGTTGGATCTTGACAGCACTGATAACGACATGGAGATGAAGAGAGAGGCGGAGGAAAAGCAGTTGCACAGAATGGCCAAGGTCCACGACATTTTGGAGATGTGGCAGGGTAGCCAAACCCTACGAGCTACACAGAAGGAATCTCGGGCTCAAAACAAACAGATGACTGCCGTAGGTTACATTTCAGATACCGAAGAGATCGTCACAGCATCCTGGTCAAACTTTCATCATGATGGTGCGGCTGCATTTAAATTGTCGGAATAATCACCTGTGCCACCAGCTTTGTCTGGAAAGGACCTCCCTGGAGGACGAACTCCAGTATTGAATATCCGCCGAATCAAATGAATCGACTGCCATCCTGCCGAAAGTGATGAGGATAGCTCACCTGAAAGCATTTCAGACACCGAAAATTGGCTCAACTGGAATGGGGACTTGGATAATCCAAACGACCGCGAAGATGACTGGGAGGCGGACAATGAATCTGATATGGAACTGGACAACCGCAGTGAGGGTTCAGAAACTCTGGAGGTGCTGAATGTGAGTGCGGCACCGAATCTTTCTGGACTGATTTGGCCTCTACGACAATCAAAGAACAAGGTTGAAAAGGCGTTAGTGACAGTCAATATAATGGAAACGAGGAGGAATAAGGGGATCAAGAAAAAGTTGGACAGAATGCGTCAATGTATTATCACCAAGTTCATTATGTAGTTTGACGATGAATTTTGTTTAGATAATTATTATGGAAGAATGTTGACCAGTCGCGAGAGAATATTCGTTAACAAACAAACCTGTAGCAGGCAATATGCCTCATTTGGCATAAGATATAAATTTTAACCGGATGAGAGCGACCACTGCTGGAATATTACTGGGCTCGGCTTTGCCATATAGCCAAGTCCTAATCATGCTGAAAGGCATCCACAAAGTTCAAATATTTAAGATTGCAATTATTAATGGCAGCAGATCTTGATTTCACCATACATTAAAATGAGAGTCAACGGAGCGTCAACAATTTTCAGTTTTGTAAGTACGGTAATTGAATGGTGACGTGGTCAGAACTATCCATACTGTGCATACTGATGGCCTTTCTTGGCAAAAGAGTAAACGACACAATCACTGCCCCCATCTGAAAATAAGCTTCAACGGACTGTCAACGATTTTTGGCTGTGCATCTTGGGTAACCTAAGTGCCGCTTGGTTGCAGCCATTCATAAATGAAGTATTGGCTGCCTTCCAAATCAATAATAATAGTATCAGGCTCCCTGCCCCATCCTGGAAATGAGCGTCAACGGAGCGTCAACAATATTCAATCTTGCATATTGGGTAATCAAGGCTTTCTGCGCATAGGTGCACCCATAACAGAACAATTGACTACCTCTCTGGCCAAAAATGCAACGGGTAGAAGGCAAAACACGTATTCCAAAATAATCAATGTCGCGGATTGCAAAACATCCAAAAAGAGATCATTGGCTGTCAAATACCTGATTTTAATAATGTTCAATTATCCAACTGCAAAAACAAGAACATTATATAAATCTAAAGATGGACCCGCTGGGTGACCCGCTGACAACCCGCCCAATCCAGACGGGTTGGGAGATTTGCATCGAACCATAACCAAATTGACAGTTCAGGTGTGTTGACAACCTGGACCGCCGATTCAGCAACAGTTCGGTTCTGACCCGGACCCGGACCCGAAGTGATGGTCCGGAACCGTTGCTAACACTACATATGAACAGATCAATGAGTGGGTATTTATTATGACTGACATCATGTCACCAGGTGGATTATGGGACTGCAATGATGAGTCAATGGTAGACAGAAATTATGTATGTTAGTAAAGATGACCTTTGCAGGGCTTACAGAGCTACAGGAGCAGTAGCAGAATGTGGCGCATATAAGCACAATTACGCACATGGTCGAAATGAATGGCAACAGCCAGATGGATTGTGACCTGATAGATTGTGACTGAATCTGCATGGATCTCCAGAAGTGGATGACTTGAGGTGGATGACAGGAGATGGATCTCAGGTGATGGATCATGGGAGAAAGATCACAATCAGTCCCCTTTCTACCTGATAATACTGAGGTTATGCGAAGTTATACCCTTTGCAAAATCACTGACTTGGATTTCAAGCTTTGAAGTTAAAATCAAGTGCTGATAGGCAGATACACGATGTACAGGCAGTGTTATGGTTCCACTATGTGCAATACTGACTACTATCGAGAGCATGAGTCAGAGCACTGTTCCACGATACTCAATATACTAGCTATATGCCCAAGTAACAAAACCGAGCACAATCCTCAATCTCATCCCGCCTCAGGCGCAGTGATCCCCAGACACTCAGCTACAATACCAATATGGCACATCTTGAAGCCGTATGAGATAAGTTGTCAGCGGCGCAACAATCTCTAAAGACAGGGATGACAGTATCAGATCCGCAACAACGTCTAATGCAAACACTTACGGTACCGGAGGTGCAGGAACAAAGCACCCTGGACCGCAGTCACCAATAGAACACGCTAGCAACAATGAAAAGTGCACCCAGAGAAGTGAGGACGAACACACCTACAAATGAATCAAGCAGCTGCATGTCCATGGTACAATCCTGAATGAGATCCCAACTCAGTCTCGCCAATCCATACATAAACGGCAGGTATGGAGTGGTTGTTGTAGAGCTATGACATACACAAGGGGGATAACCATACTGGAATCAAAATCAACCCCTATGGCAAGCAATTGCCAAACCGGAAGTGCTGAGAGGAAGCACCTTGGAGTACACTTGCCGGCAGAGAATCATGGCTGGAGACTAGCCAATGAGAATACCTTGGAAAAGATCACTTGCAGAGTGGACAGTGCATCTACAGATGAAATGAAAGGTGAGCCCAGAAAGCGATGATATTGCTACCCAGACAACTGACAGCAATCACACCTGGAGAAGGAACGGAAAGCATACCTGGAGGAAACCCACTGAGCACACCCAGCAATTGGAGATGTTAAGTGCACTGAGAGCAGGGCTGATGTCAAGTATACCTACAAGTGCACCAAACATCAGGAGGATGATCAGGGAGACTGCAAGAGCAGCACACAGATGATGAGAAAACCAAGCGAGTTTGATCTATGCCAAATGAGGGCATTAATGTTTACCGAAGTACTTCTGAATGACGCCAAAACTGATCCCTCAAAGTACAAAATAATCTACGGAATGGCATTGCAAGACAGATTCGCCGAATGGCATCCGAGCAAGATCACGGTTAGAGGTGTCACTAGTGGGATTGAATCATAGGATTATCGGGTGCCCTCTGGTGGAGGCACCGACTTCGATGTTTACCAAATGACATTCCGAATGGAATGCTGAACAACTATACAGGAAGCCTACAAGCCTGCTTGGCCGAAACTGTAGGAGTACGAATATAAATACCAACGGGCACCGTTTTAGATCCACCGGCTGCAAAGGGTGATCGCGGACATATCAAGACTGGCCAACTAAGCTATGCATGAGGGCTCAGGATAGCGCAAACGTACATTAATCTATATGGTATGAATAACCATTTCATGAGAAGCTTGTGGAATAGATATGTGGTCATATATGATTGACCATCACTGATGGCTATCATACAAAGAGTAGAAGGGACAATCCATGCCGAGAGGTCAAGCCTGTATCATCTGTGTAGATTGAGTGCGAATATGACTACCAGAGCAGCTTCCAAGGCAGCGGTAATGATCACTGATAGGCTGCGCCTGCAGAGTTCATGAGGAATTGGGAAAGCTCCAGTGCTAGGGCACATGGAAGTATAGTGTGTATGAACAGCTACTGCAATGCACAGAAGTTGGATATACCTATACAATGGCTGAAGATGGTGGCGATGGCAATGGCGAGGATGAGGTGTGAGCAAAAGCCACCATCGATGCCGCTGAGTCAACATGTGGCCCATACTTTCATGGCGGATTTCACTGAGAAGTGTGTAATTCCGACAATGACCGATGCTTGGAACCAGCTACAACCATCAGGTTGGATGGTGGGATGCAGGACATTTCGGATGTGGAGATATTTATGAAGGTGTTACTTTGGATGTTTCTTTTCTTTTCTTCTCTTCACTACTTTACTTCCTTGGATCTCAGCCCTGTACAAATGGCATTGGCATGGGTTTTAACCACCTCATGAGATATATCAAGTGGAGGTGGAGAGTCCCTCTGTGCTGGATCTGATGAAAGGTTGCCCAGAGCAGTACTGATCGGCTGGGGGACATATGGGTTTGTTCCTTTGCATACATACAATAGTTTTTTGATTGTTTCCTTTCCTTTTCACTCTTGTACCGGCTTATGCAGCCAAGGGGGTCGGCACCTGAAGAGGGGGATAATGTAATGGCGCAGCTGCATGTGACGTCTCCAGGGCGGGGTAATACCCACCCTAAATCGTTGGCTCACCACAAGCCTTAGATCTCTACCAATCATCATACCTTAACTTATGTTTATACTACTCTACAATGCTGACATCCACATTTGCAACCTTATCAACTGATATACAATCATATGAGGCCATACATGGGCATATGCCTATACATCTAGAGATCTGTGCAGAGGTCTCAGCTGCCCTTGTGGTCTGGAAGAGACCTGCATCGAGGTTTCAGTTTCTCTATCATGTAACTGTCCCATACACCAAATTTTGTTGCATTTTGAATATACATCTGTGCCTGCAGGTGATTTCAGGAGCACTTGGAAATGTCTATACAATATCTTAACCCACTTTGTTTCGCATTAGGAAGGTGTTGAAGCATCAGGAATATCTTAGGAGCACCTGTGTAGTGGGGAAATGTGTTTCACCTGACCACTGTTCACATTGAAAGTGGGGGGTGTGGAGATTCTGGGATAGCCAAAGTGGAGTGGATGAAGGGGAGAATATACATTTCTGAAACTCTGGGGTACACATTGAGATCATCATTGCATACAATGAAATAAGAACTCTATTTCTCCCATCTGTTGGTTTGATGAACTGACATGCAGTATTTGTATCTCCATGCAATTAGTATAGTTTCTTGTAGCCAGGTACTCCATCATATCATATCACCTGTGAATAATCCTACCGAAGCCAAAACCACTCAGGTCTCTGGGTTACCATGTGAAATCTGTGAGAGGTGTGCTGGAGTGTCAATGATGGGCCATCAGCCTGTAACCACTGCTGTTTCATTGCGAAGGGAGCCCAAATGTGGATACTGATCCTCGAGGTGGAGGAAGTAATGGTTTCCATGATGCACACAATCTACAATGGACAAACCTGAAAAGATGCAACTGATAATTGATACCTACCCAGAGAGTCGAGTGAATATAGAAGCAAATAATGAGACATTTAGAACGTGACTAACACTTTGATAATGGAATGCCTGATGTGGTAAAGTGGGATACATTGACATCACAAAACAAAAAAGGCATGGTTCCAGCACTGGGATGAAATGCCCTAAGTTATCACAGAAAAGATAGCCACTGACAGTATACTGGCATGATCACTGAGAAGAAGGGCTCCAACCCCTTCCAAACCAGTTGGACATTGAAAAACAGACATCAATTGGGTACTGGGATGAAAGATTCTGATCTCACAGACTTGGAGAAATCCAGGAACAGTCTCTAACCTTAGACCAGGCTGAGCAAAGGCAAGGGAAAAAAAGTCTTTCGAGTGGTCAGAATGATGCAAATGTGATGGTATTCCAAGAAATGGCACAGATGTTACTGGTAAGATTATGATGAATACCAATGGCAATATGACAAATTGAGACAAGAATGACAAGGAGAAGAATACAAGAAACAGACATCATGGCAGGAAGCTCAGGAAACAAGATCTGAGAGCTGCTGAAGCTGGGCTGTGTAGGAAACAAAAGAAAGAGCACACAACTAAAAGAATGCCAACTGACAGCATACCCTGTTGTCCAAACAACTTACACAGTAGCAATTGGCTTTAGATCACCACTTACCTGCAATTTGGCGTTTAAACCACCATGAAATCTGTAAACTGTCACTGCTGTACTGAATACAAAATTGACTAATCACTCTTCACCCAATTCAGATGCCCTGGCTCCAATGGCAAACACAGTTCATCAAAGGCTGGACCCTCTCAAAACATGAGATTATGCTTGCATACCTCAACTGATCATGTCAACAATCCAAGGCAATTGATCTAGTTCTTGGCCTGTACCATAATCAAGGACAACAGGACATTGCCACTTATGGGAATCATGGGTACCCCACTCTTGGGAGGGGTGGAGGTTATGAAGATTAACAATGATTCCAAAAGCTGCTCATTATATAATGGAACCAACGTGGTAGCTGCAGACACTATTGCAACCTGTTCATACTCCTGCTCCAAAATCATTCAGCCGAAGATTGAATAATGAAATGATATTAGCAGCAGGTTTTGGAGTGGTTGAGAGTATGATTGAAAGATGCAACCCACCACACGGAGTGCTGTGAATGAATTCATATGAGATTGTATATGCAGTGACTATGTGGAACCAGCTGAAAGAAGATAATATCAACCTGAAAGCCTTTATCCTTTCCTATGACAACATCAACTTTGTCATGATCAACATGAGAGCCTTTGCTGAGTACTTACAGCAGACATGCTGCTTGGAGCCCTTCCTAGAGATGTGACTTTACAAGGGGTAATGAAATTCATTCTATAGCCCAGTAACCCCTTGATAATCAATTACAACAAACTCTGGAATCATGTCCATAATAAATTTGTTACTGGAGATAAACTCACCCTCCTGCAGTCTATAGGAGCATGTATGGTCAAGGGCATATGGCCTTATTCAGTCAGACATGTCATTCTGCTCCCATGGGTGGCATAACAAGTGAATCTTCCAGCAATTCCTACAGACGATATCTGCATACAAGTTGATGACATGGAGTCAATTTCTATTGTTAGAGCCAAAGGTACTCTAATCAGAAATGGAGAATATGATCAAAGTCTGAAAGGCCTGGACCTTTCAGATGAGTAAAACAAAGGAGCCCAGATGCAGAGACTGCCAGATTGCAAGGGCATATACCATCCAAGGTAAGCATCCACCTCTGCTTACACCAATGAGCAACCCACCCCCAATTACACCCACAGGATGCGCATTCAAACTAGCTGGCACCAATAGTTATACACTATCCACAGCAGGGGTTAGGACTCTGAAATTATTATATACAGGTTGGGTAAAATAAGTCATTCTGTCCCAATATTGATACCGATCAGAAATAGGGTATCATCTATGTCAACCAACATACCGAAATAATCTTTGGATCAACTGGAGGAAATACTGGGGAGGTATCCAGATATTGACCTGAGAGCAGGTTATTATGAACATGAAATTACATCCAGGAAGTGGCTTGGCAAGCTCACAAGATGGGGACAGTAGCTGCCATTACTACACTGCTGCCGTCTCTGTTGCAGCATGCAGCTACTACACAGCTGATTTGAAGAGCAAGAGCTCAGGTGACTACTGTTGGAAATTGATGAGTATTACATTGGTCTGTCTGTATGAAACTAATGAAGGGAACAATGAATTGGAGACCATATTGAGGGACAGACCAAGAAGGAGGAGTAACAAGAAGTGGTATGGGGTAGAAGTAGTTCAAAGGTGGAGGACACTAACTAAGAGAAGGAGAGAGATACAGATTTCGATGAAGAAATGAGTAAACTATGGTCAGCAGATGTGTATAAGGTGATGGAATATACCATTGCAGATGAGAGCAAGATGAGGATGTCAGAGGGAACCAGGAGTGATATAAAATAGGCAAGTATTGAGGAGGAGGTTCTGGGGGATGCAATGAGTGCTAGTCATTGGGAATAGCAAATAATTAGAAAAGTCATGGCATTCACCAAGCAACCTGCCAAGGTAGACTCTATTTCAAGCACAGCTCCATCAACTCCAAAGGTTCCAAATGTCATATATATTATCAGACCTGCCCCGGATAATGTAAACCATGAAGTCCAAAGATGTTGACCTCTCAAATACAGCATCCTGAACTGTCAGGAGAAAGAAAATGGCGAATTGCCATTTTGACTACTACCCAAGGCTAGAAAGGTTATTGTTGCCAAAAGAGAAATGAGTCACTGCCAGGACACAGGCTGCACTGATTGTAATCAGAATTGTTGAATGTACAGGCTTCTCTGGCCAGAATGATCTTATTGGATTGGCTGAATTCATCTAAGCCAAAGCCATTCCGACAATCCATGCAAAGATACCTGTGCACCAACTTCACATACTCAATGGTAGTTGATCTGATATATATGTAACGAGTTAGGAGGTCACCACCAAGTTGAACTTCAGGTAGAAACATGGAGTGAGGGCAATAATTACTGACAAAAGCAGCTAGTGTGATTCCACAAAACAAGGAGAATCGGTAGCAGTAAACACCCATTGATCCATCATTCCCATACATATCATTGTAGCCGAACAATGATCGCAAATGGACATCATGGGCTCGCCGTAGGTAACCGAATACTGAAAGCAGGAGTGGAATCTGCTCATGTGAAGTTGCAAGATTATGATTTCTGTTCTCAATGGGTTAGAGCAGGTGACATTTGCTGCTACCTGTCCAGCAGATACAAGAGATAGATTTACCAGCAGCTTAGGAAACTTTGAAGCTGATTTAGCATAGTAGCCAGTAGAAAGCATAGGGTATTGTACAATAAAGAACAATGGTTTGGAATTCTGATAGGACAGAGAACAGGTCAACCTGTAAACATGGGAAGGAGAATAGTTAGAATGGTAAATAAAGAAAACTGAAGATTTCAAGTAATGGGAAGGGGGTATTTGCATGGAAAGTGAAGGGTTAATACAGCAGAAAGAAGCAGAGATAGTTGAATGAAAGCAGGGAAACAGTTAATTCAAATGGAGGGGCTGTTAAAAACTGTATAGGACTTGATCAGATGCGGCCTAAGTTGTGAAGGCAAGTTGCAAGATGATGATAGACTTATAGTTAGATTGTTCCGTCCAGGGACAGTAGCAGTGGTGTGGTTGATGGGACACAAGGCTCAGGTATAGAAATAGAGGGTAGCTGGAAGTCAATCCACGACTTTTGAGTGGGTTTCAGAAAATAGACTTGTTACAGAACTGTGTCAAATATAATCCTGGACCTAATGCTGTCACACAGTGAAGTGCAACTTAAAGAAAATCACCAATGTTGCCTTGGTGTGCACTTATTACAATTGTGTTGCCTAGAAAATGAAGCCTAGTCATTTGTCAGATGGAAGTCCACCAGATACCTGATTCAACAGCAAAGGAAGTGGACTCACTTGAGCAGTACTGATGTCAGAATCTTGGGGTAAGTTGTATATCCTCAAGTTCACCCAGAGTGAAAGAGTTGGAAGGTTGATACTTGAAAGAGTATGAGGGTTGGAGATATAGAGTATATTATGGTGAAGGGAAAGGCAATGCCATCCAGGTACAATATATAATTGAAAATAAGCTGTTTCTGGGAGATGGGAGGAGTTGGGAACAATCCATGATGAGATTGAGCAACCCCATTATATCCAGCAGGTCACTAGTTACTTAGTCTGGATGGATTATATATTTCACATACGAAAGAATTTTGTTGCGGAAGAAAATAGTTTGATAGAAGCGCGAGTTTTGTGGGACTTATTTGAGTTTACTTGTATCACCCACAGGAATGCTCACTACATATTCTCCAAAACAAATGAAAACTCAAAATTCACACTCTCTGCCATAAAGTGTGAAATCGCACATACTGGAGCAAGTGTTGATATCACTTATTGTTGAGCAGTTTAATGAAGCATTTATAGGGCTCCGCAAATCTTCAGAGATTGACTTTCACACTTGTTAGAACGAAACGCTATTGTAGGTGGATGGCCTGGAATGTAGAAATTCACTGACTACTTATGGCACGTATGGGCTAACTCGACTGCCACAGGGAGCTACAAATCAATTATCAGCATTTGGCAAACAAATTCAGCACATTCCTCACTTTCACATGGAATATATTTGGGCACTATTTGTTGATGATATTCAGGCAACAGGCCCTCAGTATCCACATGGGGAAGAAGAGGTACAGATACTACACAAAAGGCTTGGTGATTCAGTCCGTGCGCCCCCTCATCAACACACTCTTCAGTACTAAAAATCCATATTACACCCCAACCAAAGATGATACAGTATTCAAACCAAAAATACAAAGTGTTTAGATACTTATAATGATGTCTGTGTAAGGAGAAAAAAATTTGAATAGAATTACATGCTCAGTACCTTGTATACAATCCCTTAGAATCAATTACAGAAGCCATGCTGTTCAGTGTACTTTTCTACAGTTTCTGAAAGTATGCATCCGGTATCTCCTCCCAAATCTTGGGCAGGACTTCATCCAACCTTGCTTGCACTTTATGCAGGATTCTGTTTCTGTTTCGAATGTCAGTTATTTCCTCTGAAGCCTGCATTCGAGCTGTGCACAAACATGCTCAATGGAGTTGAGGTCTAGGGAATAGGGTGGCCAGTCATCCACCTGGATGTTGCATTTCTCAAAAATATCCATAACCACAAATGCTGTGTGTACTGGAGCATTGTCCTGCTGGAAAATGGGATCCCCTGGGGTGTCATGGACATGTTGAAGGACTGGAAGAAGAAGGTACTCAAGAAGGCTGACATTGACACCCTAATTGACTGATTTGACAATCAGAGGGCAGAAAGATCCACCGTTCCTGCCCTGAAATCAATCCGAGACCATCATGGAAACTTCTTTGCCTTTTCGTGTTGGTGCAATGCAGTCTTTGAACCACTTTTTGGGTTGTTGTCAAAAGACTCTCATTTTCCACTCTGAATCACTCTTCTCCACTGAGCATTTATCACTACAAATAACTCCATCGTATTCCTCATGTGTCCAATCCTAGTGTTCAAGTGCCCATTGTAGCTTTTGGAATACATGTCTCTCCTCATGGTTTGGTCTTTTCTTCACTTGCCACTTTCTGTAATTGTGTTGGTGTAGGTATTGATTAATGGTTGACAGTGATACATTTGGTGCATACAAATCACGCAATTCCGCTTGTATTATTTGGCTGTCGTCATTCACTGGTCATATGCTTGATCTTCATTGGCACCGAGTCAAAATACATGGTCTGCCACGATGTGGGTGGGTTTCAAAGAATTGGCAGTTGGTAGCACATGTAACAAAATTGAGCACTGTTGACCAAGATCACCCTGGAATCAGGCTAATTGCTGCAAAATAGTATCTTAAGTAAAAGAGAAAGAGGATTGCCCCCTTCTCTGCCAGAGAAATCTCTCGCTGAGCAGTCAGGCATCATGGGAGTTGTAGCGAGCTTGCAAAGTTGCAACCATGTACTTTGGATGGGGAGCGCACAGACCGAATCACCAAGACATCAGCATAGTGACTGCAAGTGTACTGCTATCAGTTCGAAGGTTTCTTACTGTATACATCCAGAAGGTTTGTCATGTACTGGCCAAGGTGGAGAATGTTGGAGCCATGATAGCTGTTGAGCAATGCAACTGGGGATGGAATGGAGTAAGAGTAGTTGTTTGTGCTTGCTAAGATGTATGATGGTAGCCTCAAGTGCCAAAGGTAGACAATTTGTGCAACTGGCCCTGATGCAAGAACCATATCAAGTGCAGGGGATATTTGGGGCCTTATGCATATTGAGGAATATGCATACTTGAGTATACAATAGTTGTGGACCTAGTGTTTTGGATCTGCCAGATACATTGGCAGGTTGGATGAGAGACTAACAAAATGCAAGCTAAGACAATCTAGAAGAAAGCTCTCTGCAAAGCTTCAAGATTGAAGATATTTAACATCGGCAACAGTGCTGGGAAGACAGTTGTGGGAGTGGATATCAGTTTCGCAGTGTACAGAGCAATTGTGTTACAGGAGAATAAAAATATCCACCAGGACCTAGGTCATTCTGATAGTGAGCTTGAGGACAAATCAAGGAAGAGATATTATATTACATAATCTCAATGATATGAGCAGATGGAAGGACTCAAGAAAGTATTGAATTACATATCTGAAGTCAGATTTGTGGTGGATACAGATGCTAATACAGTAGTGCATCAGCTATTATTACCCACTGTGAACCAGCCTGGAGGACTAGCAATTCCGTTGATACTGTGGATATGACTATTTAATATCATAGTGAACTGTATTGGCTGAATGATGAATAGAGAACCTGATTGTGTCTCACACTATCTGCAAGTCAACATACAGCCCGAAACAAAAGAGGATGATGATATAGCAGACTCACTTGAAGTAAGTATACAGAAGAGACAGGTGGAACAGTCATCAGAAAGAAACAGAGAGAAGGCAATATATTATTGAGAGAAGAGGAAGGAAGCATGGGAACATTTTGTGGGGTTATGACAGGGAGAGGAATATTCAGCAAGGTGCAATCCAATGGGCAAACTTCTTGGGAACTCGGGTTGGCAAGAAGGGAAAACTCCCAAGCACATGCAACACTTCCGGTGGAAAGATATAAATTACCTCACTTCAGATGAAGTAATGTACCAGCCAGAAAAGACAAGTAAATAACCCGTGAACAGTTACTGAGCACAGATGGGAGCAGATCTGTGATGGATGCTACACTAGAACTGGCTGGGTGCTGCAGAATGGATTCTACCCACATGATATTGCCAGGGAATATCTCATCAGGTATGTAGAGGCATGAACAGTGAAACAATGTGTCTTAGAGAAGGTAGCAGACTCAATTTGCTCGGATGTAACTCATCAATTCAGTACCCAAGAACTGGTGGGAATATAAACAGAAGTAGAGAACAAGAAATAGAAAGACTGTGTCCTCAAATGTTGCAATATCCACAAGTTCCCTGTAACAGTGAATCATGCTACCACTAATACACTGGTTAATCAAGGATACTTACTGATTCCAGATGCCCGTTCCATATACTCTGGCAATGCTGAATATCTGAAAATGATATGTATTAATTACCTACCAGCACCAAGATGGGTCAACAGGATCATTGTCAGCTGTATGAGCAGGTAATCACCCTTTGGTCTATTGTTTAGTCATCATGTGGTAATTACAATAGAGTGGGAGAAAGTAACATGCAATACTGCCAACTGCATCTACAACATTGATGATACAGTACTATTGGATGTGGCTAGACCACATCAGCACTTAGTATGCTGGGAACATCTCAATGCTGCTGTACATAATCTTCTGGAGTCAACAAATGCAAACCAACAATGCTTTAACCCAGGAGCCAACCTTGATATGGACCACCTCCATATGGGCCATTTGGCTGGTGTATATAAAACCATTAAAAAGGAGTCTTGCATTACTAAACTGGGCTCTTGGAGTCTAGAACACTACCGCAGTTGAGCTAATATCCAGTGCACAGGGCTTCATTGAGTGGCAGACCTAGATGGAGCTCAGCTCGCGGACTGGATAGATGGGAGTCAACTCCTGCTGATCTTTACTGGGAATGAGAGTATATACAATGTGTAACAATTGTGTACACCTCACATTCTCCAAAAAGAGGAACTACAAGATTATGCATGTCATAAATGGGAGGCAGTAGCAGGCCAGTTGTGTAAAGAAGAATGATGGTTGTAATTAATTCAGTGGAAACTCTGGGAGAATTGATAGTATGTATCAGCAGAGTATATGACAAGATGAAAACAGCGAGTTAATAAATAAAACTCTGCACATTCCATATCAGCAGACTACCCTTCCAAACAACTCTGAATAAGATCAGGGAGGATAATCTGGGTTAGAGACTTGTTCCATTGGATGAATTGTAACAAAACAAGAGGGAATGAAAATGCAGTATTCAGAGTTGAAGATTTCAAAGCCACACAATTGAGTGAATTTTCAGGAAGGAGGGAGAAGAAATGTTTTTATTGGCTAAGTTGCATCCACATTATATCATAAATTTTCAAAATTCTCACCTAGCCCTCTCGCAGCCTGATCATAAGAAAGTTAAAGTCTGACACAGGAGTGTGCAGAATGTTCACATCTGAGAACAGTCACAACAAGCAAGATATGCCCAACAAATGAGTATAACCAAGAAAAGAGGAGGTGATAATGTGAAGAAGTTGTGAAGAGATTGGCAAGTGCACACTACGGAGACTGGGAACAGCATAGAGAGAGGATGAACAAGTACTTGGTACAAGATGCCCCTCCAGGTATATACTGGGCTCCTCTGCCATGCTTCTTGGGAAAGAGAGCCAGCACTTTACCAGTGAACTCCCTTCCCACACTGACAACTGTTTCCAAGAAGGGAATCTGAATCAGATTCAATGATGTATGACACGCAAGACATTTTTCTCAATCAAAGATATTGCAGCATCACTCAGCTTCACCATTGATTTCGAATGGCCTCTAGCTACTAGCACAACTTATACAGGCCTTGAGGCCTGGACTCTTTGGCAGCCACCACTGCATTCACTACCACTGCCATTAAAATGTATACCTCCATCTAGTATATGTGTAATATCAAAAGCAAACATCCTGCAGTATCCTGTTCATCAGAAAGAGCGGCACAACTCTGTAGATTAGCCATCTTAATGTGACTACTGTTAGCAACGGTTCTGGACCGTCACTTCAGGTCCGGGTCTGGCTTGTCAATAAACCAGAAATGTCAACTTGGGTACGGTTTGATGTTATACTCACAACCCGTCTGAAGTGGCTGGATTGTCAGCTGGTCGCCCAGCGGGTCCATCCATAGACACAATTAAGGCTCTTGTTTTTGGAGTATGTTAATCGTATCTTATGAGAATCCCGTTTTCAACAACCAAGGATAGGTTTTTGCATCCTTTGCAGCTTGCAATATCGAATAATTTGGAATTGGTGTTTTACCTTTGATAAGTTGTATTTTTGCATATAAGGGCAGTTAATAATTCCTTTATGAACGCCAAGATCAGCGTGATGCCTTGGTTACCAAATATGCAACAACTAAAACTGTTGACGCTCTGTTGAGGTTCATTTTCAGGATGCGGCAGGGAGCATGTCGCTGTTATATTTGCAAGTGAAGGCTGCCAATATTTGATAAATGGATGTCTGCAACCAATCGGAATATAAATGACCCAAGATGCGAAGAAATGAATCGTTCACACTACGTTGACGCTCAGTCTGAGGATGCGGCAGCGAGCATGTCGCTGTGGGTCTTCACAGAAACGGCAGCCAATATCTGATAAATGGATGTCTGCAATCAATTGGAACATAAATTATCCAAGATGCAAAGCTGAAAATTGTTGACGCTCCATTGACGCTCATTCTCAGAAAGGGGTGGTGACCGTGTTGCGGTCTGTTTTGCCTATAAAAGCTGCCAATACATCGGTTACGCATAACAGCAAGCAAATGACTGTGTAACTACCATACTTGCAAAACCACAAATCGTTGACGCTCCGTTGACACTCACTCTCAGACTGGGGCGGCGACCGTGTTGCTGTCTCTTTTGCCTATAAAATGTGGCAATAGATTGGTTATATATACCAGCCACCAAATCACTGTGTAATTGCCGTACTTACAAAACTACAAATCATTGAAGCTCCGTTGAGGCTCATTCTCAAAATGGGATGGTGACTGTGTTGCTGTCTCATTTGCCTATAAAAACTGCCAATACATTGGTTATGCATAACAGGGACCAAATTATGGTGTAACTACCGTACTTACAAAACCACAAATCATTGGCGCTTTGTTGACGCTCATTTCAATGTAGCGTCCATTCAATATCTGCTGCCATCGATAATAGTTTTCATTATGTTTTGAACTTCTTGGTAGTCTTTCTCACAGATTGAGACTTAGCCCTGAGGTGAAGCTGAGCACAGTAACATTCTTGCACTGTTCGCTCTCACACGACTAAAATTCATGTATCATGTCAAAATATTCATTGCACCTGCTATACATCTGTTTATCAACCAGTATTCACAAGCTACTGCTCACCATTCGCCCACTATATATCTCCAACTAAACCTCTCGGTCAAGATACATATAGCAGCTGGTGAAATATTGATGCATTCTGTCCTACTTTATCTTCACTCCCTTATTCGTCCTCTTTTTGATTGCATTGACCATCATCAACACTTTTTGAGCCTGTCTCTTCGACTTCCGTGTAGGCCGAATCAATCTGGGAACATTTGGTGCGGCACTCACATCCCGCTGCTCTGGGCATTCCGGATCCACGATGCTATTGTCTTGTTCGATATCAGATTCATTGTCTGCCGCGCAATCGTCTTCACTGTCATTTGGATTAGCTAAGTCCTCATTCCAGTGAAGCCAAACTTCAGTGTCCGGAATGCTTTCAGGTACACTATCTTCATCACTCTTGACTGGATGACGGTTGATTCTTCAAATTCGGTGGACATTCAATACTTGTGTTCGTCCTCCTGGGAGGTCCTTTGCAGACAAAGGTGGTGGCAACGGAGATCTTGCTGACAATTTGAATGCAGCCGCACCATGATGTTGAGAGAGTGACGATGATGCTTTGACGATCTCTTCCATGTCCGAAATTTGTCCCACGGCGGTCATCTGCTTGTTTTGAGGGCGAGATTCCTTCTGGGCAGCATGCAGCTTTCGGCTGCCCTGCCACATCTCCAAAATGTTGTGAACCTTGGCCATTCTTTGTAATTTCCTTTCTTCCGCTTCTTTCTTCATTTCCGAGTCGTTTTCTGTGTGTGATGTATCAATTTCTGGGTCAGCGCCTGGCAAAATCCCATTATTGGCTCGAGCAAACTGCCTTGCAATGACTTTTTCGCGAAGGGTCACGCCTGTGCATTTTGACTGAATCCAGCCGATAACATCTCGGCCAAGGGAATAACTTGCTTCAACTCTGCCACAATGTGATATGACAGAGAAGATGTCGTGCGCCATATTGCAAAGATCGGCGTACTTGGAGTGCGTTTCCTCCTGTTGACATCACCAGTTGGTTATGTCCGGTAACAGAAATGTAATGCTAATCTCCATTGGCTCAGAGTCGCAATCATTGAGATTGGGATTATTTTGCCCCCAGATCTTTGGTGCTTCAGGAGGCGAATTCAAATAGAGCCTGGCCGCGGTCAACAGACATGCTGCACGTCCCTTCGTCCAGGTGTCGTCTCAGCCACATTGTTAGGCGTGTAGTGTTCTTCATCATCGCTTGACAAATCAGATGGATCGCAGGATGATTGACAGGATGCTGAAGTCGTTGCGGAGGGGATGAGATTGTAGCTCGGTAAGCTTTCGTGCTGATTGACCGGCACATGTCGATGTTTGGCACAGTATTCATTCTCAACATAGTTCAGAAAGGCCTCTTGGGATTGGGTAGTATAGGATGTCTCGTCCTCAGGATAAATATCCATTCGCTTGTCTTACTGTCTAAACAATCCCAGATTCCGAAAAGAATCGAGGATATGTGCAGAAATGTGCAGCATGCCCGTCGTTGGAGTCACCGCAGGGTAGTATTCGCACACCTTCTGTCAAGCTAACTTCACAGCGAAGAACAATTCTTCCTTCCATGGCGTCTTCTTCTTGGCATCAGCAATGACCCTAATTTCCGTCTGAAAGACCCGGGTGTTCCGGACGGCTCTGACGGCTCTGACGGAACCTCATACGCTCTGACGGAGAATTAAACGCTACCCGTCGCCCAGGCGACAGGTCGCGTTGCATACGTACGTCCTTTAATTTGTGGTGACGTATACGCGTCATCAGAACGACACGTGTGTTACACTCTTCGCAGGGACTGCAGTTATGCTGAAGCCGTTTACACAACGCCTGGCGATCGATGACAAGCCTGGGAGCAGCTGGGAATGCTGGCGACAAACCTGGGAGCGCTGGCGACATGTCTGGGAGCACCTCGAATCACAGTCATGTATTCAGTTTGTATTCTCGTCTATGTATCTATGTATCTATATAGCTACCCATCTACACACACTATATCTAGACTGGCTTCGGTCTGCCGAATATATACTCCCCGTCACCCTGTCCACCTCCGTTACCCCTGTATCTCCGTACAACCGCCGTCGCTCCTTGAATATATACTCGATCGAGCGTGTTTGAGATGCACTTGGAGACGGAGATTGAGTGAACTCAGAGATGCACTTGGAGGCCGTGATTGAGTGAGTTTGGAGCTGCACTTGGAGGCCATGATCATGCGAACTTGCAGGCCATAATCGAGCGAGTCTGGAGATACACTTGGAGGGCGTGATTGAGCGAGTTTGGAGATGCACTTGGAGGCCGTGATCAAGAGAGTTTGGAGATGCACTTGCAGGCCGTGATTGAGCGAGTTTGGAGATACACTTGGAAGGCGTGATCAAGTGAGATTGGACAAGTACTTGGAGGTGGCCGATGGACGGTGTGCCGGGACTCAATTCATCAGTTAGTTAACTCGCAACTGTGGGAATGTGACACGGTGACTTCACCTTTGAAGCTCCTATGGAGAACTGACTGGTGGCGGTCGATCGGTAGGGAGGTACGGCGGAAGCTGAAGCTACATTCAGGGGTCAACTCGACATCGTGAGAATGAAGGGACGACAGACAATCTTAGGTGTATGCTGTACTCAGTGTATGCTGTACTCGGTGTATGCTGTACTCGGTGTATGCTGTACTCGGTGTATGCTGCACTCAGTGTTAACTCATGATGATGGCATGGAGAGATAGAGAGGGATGACTTAACTTTGTGTTCTTGCGATGATGGTAGAGTTGTGGACAAGAAAGAGGGAGATGGGGGATGAAGATGAGAACGATATGGAGGATACGAGCGGCTATGAGAAATCAGGGGTACGACTTGCCTGATTGGGTTCAGAAGACCTCATATCAGTGATAGTACCCGGCGGATCGGGACTCGTACCTGCCATATCGGGGATGGTCAATTGACTCGCACACGAAATTCTCTCAAGTCCTAGTTTCTCATGATGATTTCCCCCATCTCCTCTGATCTCTCTCTTTCTTGTGCTCAACTCTACCATCACCTAAGAACACAAAGTTAAGTCATCCCACTCTATCTCTCCATGCCATAATCATGAGTTAACACCGAGTACAGCATACACCAAGTACAGCATCTTCCCAAGATCGACAGTCTCCTGCTCCCAGCCAGTTTCTCATCTCTCGGCGGATGTACTCAACTCTCTACATTCCCACAATTACAAGTGAACCAATGAATAGAGTATCAGCTGCTATCGCGCCTTCCTCCAAATCGACCGCCTCCAACTACTCCTCCAATCTCGCTCGATCATAGCCTGCAAGTGCATCTGCAAACTCTCTCGGTCACTGCCTCCCAGTGCATCTCCAAACTCGATTGATCACGGCCTCCATGTGCATCTCTGAGTTCACTCGATCTCGGCCTCCCAGTGCATCTCCAAACTCGCTCGATCACGGCCTCCAAGTGCATCTCTGAGTTCACTCCATCTGGGCCTCCCAGTGCATCTCCAAACTCAATCAATCTCGGCCTCCAAGTGCATCTCTGAGTTCACTCCATCTACGCCTCCAAGTGCATCTCCAAACTCGCACGATCACGGCCTCCCAGTGCATCCCCACACTCGATCAATGACGGACTCCAAAGATATCGTTAAAGAGCGAGGGTGGGTGTACGGAGATACAGGGGTAACAGAGGTGGAATGAGCGACGGTGGGTGTATGGAGAGACTGGGGTAACGGAGGTGGAATGAGCGACGGTGGGTGTACAGAGATACAGGGGTAACAGAGGTGGAATGAGTGACACGGAGTATATATTCGGGAGACCCCGGGGTAGATAGACAGCACCTCATTTTCATCTCATCTTGTCATACAACGAACATACACACTCTATCTTTCCCAACTTTTGGTCTCACTCGCTCTGTCCGTGGATCCACGCCATTGCGTGGATCCTCACGGCCGGGTAGTATCATACCTTCTCACCTTGTCCCTACGCTCCTCGAGCTTAATGGAGAAGGAACGCGAGGAGAAATTTTCGCAGCGTCACCCATTGCATTGCAATCCCGATGCAAGCGTGTACCCAATGAACCTATTCCGACGTATGGTCACAGTTGGCCACAACGCCAGACTGTTTGTTTAAAATAGGAGACCGACAGAGCGAGAAGAAACAGCGAAATGGCGATCGGAGGGCGATATGCAACGCGACGCGTGGTATTGACGCCGGGCGCGAATTAATCAGCCCCCGGGGTGTCTCTGACGGCTTTGAAGGAGCGCATCCACTCTGACAGAGCCATTCCGCCCGGACGGAATTATTTTTTGCTGATGGGCCAAACCTCGTATCACGCCGTCCATGTGATCGAACATGTCGTTGTACATTGTGATAATGTGATGCAATCTGGCTGTATGCCTCTTTGACTTCCGCAGGGTCCAATATCGAAATGGCATCAATACTCCCATGACATACTTCACAATGGTCCACCCATTTTGAGTTGTGAAAAGTGGCCGGTGATCAGTGTATTTTGGATTGTTCAGCCACTCGCATGTGAATTCCCGTAATCTGTAGGCGTGATTGACCAACTCCAGTGTTATGTTCCACCGTGTCTTCACATCCAGAATGGGTAGTATCACGATGCGAACTTTGGCATTTTAGCAGTCAATGAACTCGTTCCGATGACCAGGTGTCAGCGTAATCCATACAGCAAGCATTCTCTGCTATATGAAGGTCAATTTCAGGACTTCCAAAATATCATAAAATACACACTTTCTCAATTATCGTGGCCAAACCTGGGTTCATGGCCGACACCTTATTGATTGTAGCATTGCCCTCTTTTCGAAGTCTTTGACTCCTCCCAATGTCTATGCTCTAATTCTCTCCAAATTGCCGATCGTGCTCCTGGGCTTCCGAAGACTTGGTGCGGCCTTTTACCCCAAGACTGATCATGAATTCACCTAAAGCCAGCTGGATGTTGTGCGCCACGCATGGTATGTGGGTCCTCAGAGCAGGCCACTGGATTGCAGAGGCCTCGAGTGTCGATTGCAGCTCGCGTGTTATCGGGTAATTTGAGGAAGAATTATCAGTCATAATACCAAGCAAACGGCCGTCAGTAAGCTCAAAACGATAAAGCACGTTCTTTAAATTTAAGGCTAGCCTTGGTCCAGTATGATGGCCCTTCATCCGTCATCCATCATTAGCTTTTGAAACTGTAAAAGAACAGGCATTCAACCTCATCGAAAGCAAGTTGAACTTCACGTAATGCCCAGGTTCGATCCATATAGTAAGCAATGACAGACTTTATGGCTAATTTGTTCGGACATGTCGATCCGTCCACAGCTGAACTAACTTTTTTAAGTGACGCCAATTGCTTCTTAATTGCAGTCACTGTCAGTTCATAGTCCCTCCGGCAAATTTTGTTAAGAGTCGTAGCGGACGGTAGCACTGGGTCATCGTGTAATATCTTATATGACTGTCGTAGCTCAAGATTAGATATAGCGTTCCATGGAATATTAGCCGAGACAAATCCTAACATGAGGTAGTGACTCCACGTGTCTTGGTGAAATTCGGAGGTTTCAAAGTTCTTACCTGCCAGTTTAGAACATTTGTCTGTCATTTCGGTCAATATGGATCAACCTGGATGTCAAACATAATCTTCCTCTGCGAACATACAATTGTGAATCCTCGACTTCCTTGCCTGGACAGGATGGCCAATGCTGGTTAATCAATCGTCGAACTAGTCAATTCTGTAACCTCTGACTCTGTTAATTCTTTTAACTTTGTGATGTTTGCTTTTGCCAGAAAGTGTTTCCCCATTGAGCTGGTCCCACAATCTGATGGATGGCAAAGAACTTGATGACAAACGATTGATATGATGCCTGGGCTGCCGGTCTCCTCAATTCCGCATGGTAAGTAGAATCGCCACGAAGGCACATGTCTAGAATCATTCCAAGCAATAGGCCCCTTCGAGCCTACGTTCATTGAAGCCCACCAAGCATCGATGACGATGTGTACAGTAAGGTCGCTCTAATCACAAATAAAGATACATTCATTTTTGGAAGAAATCATAACCTCCAGGAATGAGGTGTTTAAATTGTTTCAGTCAGACATGGCCATAGGAATTAGGAATCCAGGTAATCCGACTCGAACGACTGCCAAAGGTAACCATACAGTAAAGCACACTGCGGGTTCTTAAATATTGACTCTACAGCTACAAGCAAAAAAATCAGGTCTGTGAGACATTGCATGCATATTTGTGAAGTTGTATACAAGGACATATTGAAAAGACTATCCGCATAAGACTCAATTCTATCACAATGCGATGCAGTTTCTAGCTGGGTAGCTTACTGAGCCCCCATAAAAATTATTAACGCTCGGTGGGGGCTCAATTGTAAGAGGCAGAGGCGATATTGTCCGTAGCATTTTCGCCCGTAAAGGTAGCCGAAAAGTTGATTATGGGTTAACTCCTTTCTGTAGCCGTTAGAGTGTCCAAGATGCAAGACCAAAAATTGTTGATGCTCCGTTGACGCTCATTTTTAGGAGGTGTTAACGATATCGTCACGAGCATTATTGCCCATAAAGGCGGCCGATACATTGAGTATGAGTTGATGTCAATGCACCGCGCTTCGAGTGTCCATGACGCAAGACCAAAGATCATTGACGCTCCATTGATGCTCACGTTTGGTAGGTGGTGGCAATATCGTTGCTGCGATTTCTCCCTATAAAGGCTGCCAAACCTTCGATTATAGCTTAATATCGAAGGGCAGCTGTTTGATTATCCAAGATGCAACAACAACAATCGTTGACGCTGTGTTGACGATCATTTTCAAGAGATAGTCACGATGTCGACGCTAGCATTGTTGGCCTTAATGGCAGGCAATATTTTGATTTTGTGTTACAGCGACCATGTCTTCTGTTTGATCATTAGACTCACAAGACCAAAGATCGTTGATGCATCATTGACCTTCATTTTCAGGATTGGACAACGAGCATGTCACTATCCGTTTTGCCCATAACAATCACCAATACAATCGCTTTGGAAGGATGTGAGTATGCAGCTGTTTGTTTGCCGAAAATGTAAGACTAAAAACCATTGACGCTCTATTGACGCTCAACTTAATGACATACTGACAGTCAGTGGGTGCTCAACAATTGTATGTAAAAATGCATATAGTCATCGTTGGCAGCCAATGAATCGTTTCTATGTATAATCATGTGCAACCAAATGCTTCCAAGCCTCTCACTTTCTGATCTACACTTGACATATTATCCGAGTGATAAATGATGTTTGCTCATCATGTTCGAGCGCTTTCGGCCAGCAATTAACCGCATATATATCTGTACCCTAGGTTTTGATATATTTAGCCTGACTTCCTCACCGTTCCTCATCCAGCTCATTCTCCGCGATTTCCATGACTTACCATAAGCAATTTTCAACATCCCAACTATGTGCACCAGGTCTTTGCAGCGAGCTATGCAGTTGGATACATGATCGTATGGAGCGTGACGGTCGTCATTCATTCAGCGTAGTATTGCACATTGACCGCTGCATCCATGACTCGTATGACATCACTGACTTATATTTAGTTAGTCAGTTTCATCTGTAATTTAGTATTAATTGTCTCACTCAATCGTGACAGACAGGACGATATCACGTTCATTGGTCGTCAGTTGACGAGATTTGATGTCTAGAACATTAGCATGTCTATCCGACTGTTGCACATGCATAGACGAATTATCATGTCTGACAATCTGGTCACTAAGATCAAGTAAACCCAGACAGGTAGCAAAATAGGTAAAGGTATCGCATTTCAAATTGATACATCGTGACAGATGCCGATTTCCGGATTCATTCCGCCGGTGACGCAGGAGCCGTCACCATCTTTTTGCCGGAATCCGATTTCTATCTGGTAATTGGCTTTGGATGCGATTTGCACGGGTTCAAGCTTACGTGTTCAACTTGCTGGGATTGCAGAATGTGTGACCAATTGGGCATCGGGATGGGCGGGAGGGACGGAACGAGTTCATATGTCTGCGGTTTCTGCGAACATAGCCCCTATGACTACTCCCTGGTCGAGAAGTCACTTGCGGCATTTGCAATTTTCCAGGGACACGATCAAGATTCTCCAGAGGCTCACCAAATGTCATCACCAGAGATGACGCTGCGTCATCTGCCGTTTGAAATGGAATGACTGCCGGAACCTTCAATTCAGTCTTCCCGTACTTCTTCTCTCTCTCACGGAAGAAGTCGGCCGCGTCTCCCCAGCCTGGTTGCGTCAATTCGTCCAGGTTCATCTGCTTCTGCCAGAAATGCTCCATGCGCTACTGTACTGTTTCAGAGATTGTGCCCATCACCCACCTAGGTGCGTCAGCTTGGCCAAGCTTGCCCCCTGCAGGATCGTCTTCACCATCATCCTCATCTTCCACATCCTCCCCATCGTCGGAACTTGAAAGATCGCTCAGACTATCTCCCATCGCGTTCAACATCTCCTCAAATGTTGTTTAAGGCTTGGTGGTTGTCAATCCCACCTTTTCCGGATGTCTCATATCATCCTGCTTTTGTTCGATTGCTGTCTCTGCGTCCTCAACTAGCTTTCTTGCCGCTGTGGTCTCTCTTTCCACATGGTTCTCGATCCATTTCTCCTTCTCTTCGTTACTTAAGATGTGCGTTTCCTTTCATTTCCAAATGGCAAGCTTCTTTTGGATCACATGCTACGCAACTCTCCAAGGGCTCAGACCCAGTCTGCTTCCGAGCCGCTTTTGCCCTGATTAGCTTGATGACATTGTTGCGTGGAATGCTTTATCAATTTGCCATATTTGCCTGCCTGTAGTGGCGAAAGGCTCCTTTTCGGAACATTGACCATTGGATTGCGTGTTGACTCTGTTGATGGACGAGATGTTGGATGTTGCACGATATAGACCACATGAAGGCAAGCTGCGTCATTTATGTCAAGGTTGGTACTCTTAATCGACATGAACAAAGCAAAATCTGCATTTTGACTGTCATAACATTGGGAATAGCCATGCTAACCATACATCATGACATGATGTTTAGCATCTGTATCACGTAAGATCCTAGGGATTTCTTGAGAAAAACATCACCCAATGTCTTTTCCGACAAAGGATGTACCGTTTTTATCAGACAACCACGAGATTTCGACGGTCGTTCACCGTCATTTATCCATGTAAGCAAAGACACAACATCGGACCGACTTGGTGTTAATCGCAGGACGGCTGGCAACCTGTGCAACCGGCAGCTATGCGCAACAGGAGTCATCTTGTGTAGAACGAGCAAGTTGGCTGTTACCCATGCCATTTTGACCTAAAGCTAACTATATGTTCCTCAGTACTTCCCACATCTGTTCGTGATCATCTTCCTCAGGACTTCCCACTTCGTTTCGTTATCATTATCTCTTCACTTCCACAGCAGCGACTCATGGCTCCACAAACACCTCAGTAAGTTGAGCATGGAACAGAATTGAGCAGAACGACGGGCGCTTCTTCCAATACGCCGCCCGCTGATACCCACCTACAACGCAGACAGCACTTAGCTCACTGCGACGCTGCAAATGCAGCCACCAAAATCAGGACCCTGGACGCACAGTTAAACATTGTCCATAACACCAGAAGCAGCAAGAACAAGCAGATGCAGGTGATCGGATGTGAGTATAGTCAAATTGAGATAGACGACCCTCACCAGATGATGTAACATTCAGCTGGTGTACGTAGAGAGCTGCGTGACCAATTTCTGGCCACCCGTGATGGGAAACCTCCATGGTCAACCAAGGCATTTGTCTGCACAGCCTGCAAAATCGAACATCATGGTGTTGTCAGCTCTGCGATTTTTGAGGACGAATTCAGTGATAAGAATCCCCGAGAGTGGACCAAACAGGCTTCAACCACATTAGATGATGCTATGGAAGCGTATATGGTTGAGGTAATGGCCGAATCTAATATGTAGTTGCAGCAACTAATGTCCTTGTAGGTTTTGAACATGTCTGCGACTATGGCGAGGCAAGGAGGTCGGGTACAGCTAGAACAGTCTGACATGCACCTGGCTTTGAATATGGCCAAAATGGCCACAGGGGGGTTTTCGGGCGCTGCAATTGAGGAAACACAATTCCTGGTCAAGCAACATTGGGCGGAAGTCGGAGAAGAGAAGAAGCGGGGAGTTGAGTTTCCTCGGCATAACAATGTGAAGGCTGCAATGGGAAGACACCCAGCTATGCTTTGGGAAAATCAGACAGATGGCTGCCTTCCATGCCACAATGGCACAGCACAGAATCCCCAGACACACTGGAGACGCAAAGGCACGGGTACCTCCACCAGAGCAACTGCGGCAGCCGACACCAGAACTGACACCACATCCACCCGAAATGACACCTGTTCCACCCAGTGACAATGAGGTAGTGGACTTATCAGAAATCGAAGGTGTGCCACCCGGATATGTGTATATACATACTCCTCTTCCCAGTGCTCAATTTTTCAATCATGATGCATCTGCCAAGGATTGCAAGTGTGGTAAAGATTTTGATCCTGATTTGCTGACTGATGAAGAAACATCCACTGGTTAGTACACTATCTGCTGCGTGGTAATGCAGCTGACATCCAATTTGCAGACAACAGCAGCCAATTGAGCAAACCTGACAGTGAAAATGACCATTGATCGAATGAAACGAGATTTTTGAGTGTATTATTATCTTCAATTAGCAGACACTTTATAGTATATTTCAAAAGATACATTTATATGTATTATTAAAGAACAACGTTTTGATGAAGGAGAAAGTATATGAAGATGGTACAAAGGCTGCCAAAACACCATTAATGATATATTACGCAAAAATAAATGATAACATATTGTGGATACACCTATGGCAAAATGAGCGTCAACAGACTGTCAACGATTGGTGGTCTTGCATCATCGGTAAACTGCTTGGCGAACGGCTGAGACCATTCATAAATGCGGTATTGGCTGGCTGAATAGGCAAAAGAGCGAGCCTCAAGCTCCCCGCCCCATTGTGAAATTGAGCGTCAACGGAGCGTCAATGATTTTTGGTATTGTAAGTTGGGCAAGTCATAAGCGATATGGTTGTTCCTATATATGATCAAAGTATTGGCCGCCTTGATAGGGAAACACGATAGCGACACGCTCCGTGCCCCATCATGAAAATAGGCGTCAATGGAGCATCAACAATTTTTGACCTTTCATCATTGTTCATCAATGCGCGATGCATTCGTCATTGTGTATATATGATGTTCGGACAGTTTTTCTAGGCTAAAACGGTCATGAACTCTTCATTGCATCATTGTACATGAAATCAGTTGTTACTGTCTGGGAGGCTGTCGCGGGAATGTCGGTTGCTTATCTGCCTAGTAAGGTTGCCAATTCCTGCTCAATAGAGATTGGCAATCATGTGCCACATAGATTACCCAAGATTCGAGACCTTAAATCGTTGATGCTAATTTGACACTCATTTTCACGATGGGGCAGGGAGCGTGTCGCGTCTGCTCTTGCCTATAAAGGAGGCCAATATCTCAGTTATGACTAGCTGCAACCAATGCCCGCTCTGATTACCCAGGATGCAAGACCTAAAATCGTTGACCCTCCATTGACGCTCATTTCCAGGATGGGGCAGGGAGCGTTTGTCGACATATTTTGATCACAAAGGCGGCCAGTTCATCCGAAAAGGTCATCGACGTACCATCGTTGATATTTTACGATTCACAGTAAGATATTTGAATGTGAGCATAAATAGAACAACCCGTAATGCAAAACCGGAGATTGGGCCCGACAGGTCCGGGCAAACCAAGTGACACCCGCGGGTCGACAGGTATGGGGCCGCGTTTGGACTGCCCGAATGCAGCAGGTTGGCTTTTTGGACGGTTCTGGAACCAAATAGGAACCATTTTCTGGTCCAAACCCGGACCGCTGGCGGGTCCCCCGTACCCGTTGCTAACACAAGATGTGACCTATAAAATTGGGAAACGAAGCTGTGGAAATTGCCAGTCGGAAGCTTGCCTCCCAAGGCCTGGCTACTTTCAACCCGATTCTGCGTGGCTCCTTAGAACATATGGTGCCTGCTGCAAATGTCGATGTTGCCTGTCTGTTGATCTTCGAAAGAATGAAATATAGTCTCGATGATGTTGCAATTCAACTGGAGCAACCACTATGTAAATTCCCTGTATAACTCTTCCACAGTAAGTTAGATGATGAAATGTTGCCTCTCTGCCCTGAAGGAAACGACATGAGCAATGAAGAAGCTGGAAGTCCTATGGCAGTTTAATTACAAACTCCTGGAAATCCTGAGTGATTCCAGCAGAAGAGAAAAATGGCTCCAATTAACACAGATTGCCAGCGAAATATCCAGGCATCCTTAGTTGGTGAAGAGGTGCTTCAATGAAGTGTTTGTCAACTGCCACATCATGTTAAGTCAAAACTCTCCAGCCAACAAGTGGTTTGCTTGTGGAGATTTCCTTAATGCAAAAATATTGTGACATCATTGCTACCCTCTGTTGGAAGATGACACCAAACATATAACTATAGGCTTGAAATAATAATGAGAGTTATTAATGCTGGATAATTATTGGACTGACATGGATGACAGCTGGCAAACTGATTGAGTTTGAACCATATCACTATGAGTACCACCCCTATCAATCAGACATTGGCACCATTCTTGGTACAGAGCAAGGTGCGTGTGCTGTCAGACCAACTGCCCAGGAATAGTGTTAGCAACGGGTCCGGGTATCCTGGCAGCAGTCCGGGTTTGGACCGCAGAAATGGGTCGGGTCACTTCCAGACCCGTCCAAAACCCCGACCAACTGACTCTGGATGGGCCAAACCTGGACCCATACCCGTCAACCCACAGGTTTCGCTGGGGTTGGCTAGACCTGACCGTTCCAATCTCCGGTCCCGCATTTCGGGTTTGACATTTATGGTCGCATTCAAATATACTACTGATGATCGTAAAATATGGACATTGGTACAACACAGTCCATTTTCGATGTATTGGCTGCCTTAATGATCAAGACAAAAAAACACAGGTGCCATACCACACCCCGAAAATGACTGTCAATGGAGCATCAACAATTGTTGGTCGTGTATCTTGGTCAATCTGAGGGTGCGCCAGGTCAAATACAGTCATAAACACAGTATTGCCCGCCTTTATCGCCCAAAAAGCCAGCGAAACGTTCCCTACCCCATCTTGAAAATTAGTGTCAATGGAGTGTCAACTATTTTGGGTCCTGCATCCTCGGTAATCTGAGTGGCGCTTGATCACACTCTTCCATAAACCAGGATATGGCAGCATTTATGGGCTGATATGTAGGGAATGTTGCCGCCACATCCTCCGGAACAGTAACAACTCATTTCATTTACAGAGCTACCACTAAGTATTACTGAGCCTTTTAGAGTACGAAAACAGTCAAAACCATGTATATAGACAATCACAGCCACATTGCACTGTAATTAACCATAATGGAAGGCCAACAATCATTGACACTCCGTTGATGCTCATTATCATGATGGGGCAGGGAGCATTTCACTTTCTCTTTTGCCTATAAAGGCAGCCAATACTTAGTTTATGACCATGTGCAATGTATCACCCCACAGATTACCCAAGATACATGACCTAGAATCGTTGACGCTCTGTTGATGCTCATTTTCATGATGGGGGAGGGACAGTTTTACTTTCTCTTTTGCCTATAAAGGCAGCCAATACTTTGTTTATGACGATTTGCAACCTATCGCCCCCAAGATTACTCAAGATACATGACCAAGAATTGTTGACCCTCCATTGACACTCATTTTCATGACGGGGCAGGGAGCGTTTTACATTCTCTTTTGCCAATAAAGGCAGCCAATACTTCGTTTATGACAATTTGGAATCTATCACCCACCAGATTACCCAAGATACATGACCAAGAATTGTTGACGCTCCTTTGACACTCATTTTGCCACGGGTGTATCCACAATATACAATCATTTGACTCGGCATAGTCTATCATTCACGTTGATTTGGCAGCCTTTCTATTACTTTCATTTTACTTTCTTCTTGATAAGTATATTGTTCTTTAAAAATAGATATAAATATATCCTGTAAAATATACTTTACAGTATCCGCAAATTCAGGATAATAATAATCTCCAAAATGCCGTGCCATTCGATCAATGCTAGTCATCACTGCGAGGTTCGCTCGATAGGCCACTCTGCTCTTCAAAATGAATGTTAGGTGCATTACCACACAGCAGATAGTGTACTGACCGGTGGATGTTCCTCCATCAGGCAGCATATCTGGATCGAAATCTGTATTGTGCTTGCTATCCTGGGCAGATGTATCGAGGGTAAAAGATTCAGCAAACGGAAGAGATGTTGGTCAATACGCATGTCGGGCCAGCATATCGATGTGTTCGAGACGTTCAGCACCAGATCTGTTACCGGTTGAGGCAGGGGGTGTTCCGGGCAGACGCGGCGTCGGCTGTGGAGTCAGCGCTGGAGTCGGCTCTGGAGTCGGCTGTCAGCGTCGGTTGGGCGGAGGTGCACCTGTTCCATTGCATCTGCAGAGTGTCTGCAGATGGTTTGTGGTGCCATTATGGCAAGGAAGACATCCTGGTGTGTGGTTTTGACGAAGCATAGCCGGGTGTCTTTCTATCGCAACCTTCACCTTCTAATTCCCAGGAAACTCAACACCCCGTTTCTTCTCATCTCGGACCTCTACCCAATGTTTCTTGATCAGATATTGCATTTCCACTCTTCCGGCGCGCCAAAACCCTTCTTTGGCCATTTTGGCTATGTTGAAAGCCTGGCGCATGTCGGACTTTTCAAGCTGTACACGACCTCCCTGCGTTGCCATTGTAGCAGACACGTTGAACACCGACAAGAAATGAGTTGCTGCTTCAAACAATGAGATGCGGCTATTACGTCAACCATATATGCATCTGTAGCCTCCTAGAATGTGATTAAATCCTGTTTCATCCACTCTCTGGGATGCTTCTCAGGAAAGTCTTCAACGAAAATCCCAGAGCTTACACCATCGTGATGTTCTATTCCACGGACTGTCCGGACAAACGCCTGGGTCTACCATGGAGGCTTCCCGTTACGGGCAACAACAAAATGGTCATGTAGCACTTGGCCTACACCCTCGGAATGGTATACAGTTCAATGACAGCTGTTGACCACGGTATGGATAGACTCACATCCACAACATTCTGCTTCCTATTCGTGCTGCTTCCAGTCTTACCGACGATTTTTAACTGTGAATCCTGGGTCAAATGTTAGGTGGTTTCATTGGCAGCGTCGCAGTGGACTAACTGGTGTCTAAGTTCTTGCTGTGTGCCAATATGTGACGTATTAAACGAAGTGCCTGCCAATCGGCTGGATTTGGATCTGCTCGGACCGGGCTGAGGTGGTTGTGTATCCATGATTTCCTGGTGTGGAGTAGGAGAGGAAGATGATAATGAAAAGAAGTGGGATGTTTTGAGAATTATATAGTTAGCTTCATGTCAGAATGGAATAATTAGCTGCCAACAAGTTCGTTATACACAGGATGAATTCAGCTGCATATAGCTGCAAGTTGCATGGGTTTCCCACAGCCCAGCGATGTGCAATATGTCGGTCCAATGTTGTACGGTTAGCCTAACTATTCCCGATTTATTGACAGTCAACAGGGAAGCTTTGCTTTGTTCTAGATGAGTAAACATACTAACGTTGACATAAAAGATGCAGCTTGCCTCCAGATTGCCCATATCTTGCAACATCCAACCTCTCGCCCAACAATGAAGTCAACGCAAACTACAATGGTCACTGCTCCGAAAGAGAACTTTTCGCCACTTCCAGCACGCAGATTCCGCAAATCAACAAAGCCGTCTACCCAACGACGTCATCAAGCGAATGAAGGCAAGAGCGGCTGGGAGGCAGAAAGAGTCCGAGCCCTTGGGGCATTGCGTAGCTTGAGATCCAGAAAGAAGCTTGCGGCGGAGACACCACGAGAAACGCACTTCCTAAGCAATGAAGAGAAAGACAAATGGATTGAGGATTATGTCGAGAGAGAAACCGCTGGGGCAAGAAAGCGAGTTGAAGACCCAGAGGTAGCGGTTCAGCAAGAGCAGGAAGATATGAAGCATGCTGAAATCGCGGAATTGACAAACAGAGAGCCTGAAAAGTCTTTTGAGGAGATGATGTTTGGTATCGGAGACAGTCTGAATGATCTTGCAAGTTCTGATGATGGGGAGGATGGGGAAGATGAGGATGATGCAGAGACAGAGCAGGGCAAGCTGAGCGAAGATGATCAACCAGGTGGGGTGATGGGCACAATCACCAAAACGGTACAGCAGCGCATGGAGAGGTTTCGGCAGAAGCAGATGATGCTTGACAAATTGACACAACCGGGATGGCAGGATGCAGCCGACTACTTCCATTGAAGAGGAAACAGGTACAGCATATCTGAATGGAAGGGTCCGGCCGTCGTTCAACTCGAAAACGATGATTACGCCGTGGCACCTGCACCAACAACAATGGGAGAGCTTATGCAGGGTCTTCAGATTGTCCCCGGAAGATCGCAAATGCCAAAAGAAACTTCTCGAGGAAGATATAGTCATATCAGGCTACGGTCAGTGAAGCCGCAGTCAAACACGAGCATATCCGGTCTTGAGCCCACCGTAGCGCGCGATACGTCATCTTCGCTGAAAGTGAAGCCTGTCGAACCATCAAGCATTTACCCCTGCATAGAGCCTCCAGCTAATCACCATATAGGTTCCAGATTCACACACTAGCATGGTGACGGCTCCTGCGTTAGCGGAGGAATACATACGCAAAGTGTAATTTTTGATGACATATCTTGGAGAAAAGTAAGTTGTTTACCAATTTTGTTACCTGTCAGCTTTTTCTTGATTTCAGTGACCATATTGTAAGACACGGTAATTCATCTGTGCATGTGCAAGGGTCGAACGCACCATGTGAAAGTGCTAGAATCGCAATGACATGGAAAAACAGTGAAATTGTTCGATTTCTATCTGGAAGTGACTGTTAAGCCACAAAGGAAAAGCTATATTAGTGACGAAATATATTGACCAAATTTAGGTGAGTGATGTCATACGTGTCATAGAAGGAGCGGTCAGTGCTCATGACGAATCTGTCTGAATGACCACCCTCATGCTGCATTCATCCATGAATCCAACTGCATAACTCTCCGTACATACCTTGTGCACATGTGTGAGATATCTGAAATTGCCTATGGTGGGTGATGGAATTCGAGGAGCAGGAGCGGGATAAGGAAAATTGAGGAAGTCAAGCTATATTTACCAAAAAGTAATGGAATGATGTAAGTGCCGGAAATTGCCGGCCGAAAGTGCGGGAATGTGATAGGGCCACGTCATCTCTCACTCAGATAGCATGGATAGCAGCTGATCAGTAATTGAAAGGTAACAAAACTCCTGGATGCAAACGATAATACATACGAACGCAATATTGGATATCAATACTGTGTTTATGATTTGTTGCATACAATTATTGTGTCTGCAACGGCTGCTTCGTTGTGATTAATGTGCGTGTTAACAGGGTGTGAACGATTTTTAGTCTTACACATTCGGCAATCAATGGGCGGCATTGTCACATACTGCCCAAGTGAATGTAATGGTGGGAGTTATAGCAAAAAAGGCGAATGACACGCTCATTGCCACATCCTAACAATGAGCATCAACGGAAGGTCAATTGAGCATCAATGATTCTTGGCATTGCATCATGGAAAATCCAAAAGGCTGCTTGGTGACATGAACTCATAATCGAACTATTGGCCGCCTTCCTAGGCAAACATGGTTACGGCAAAGTCACAACAATGTCCTAAAAATGAGTGTCAACAACTTTTTGCCTTGCATCATAGGTAATGCAAGGGCTGTGCGGCAACGTTGATCCATAATCGAACTATCGGCCACCCTTCTAGGCGAAAATTGTTGTGAAAACATCGCTACTATGTACTAATCATGAGCGTCAACAGAGTGTCAATGACTTTTGGCCATGCATCTGGGAATTCCCAATGGCTGAGTGGTGACATTATGCTATAATCATACTATTGGCCGTCTTTCTAGGCGAAAATCGTTGCAGCTACATCGCTACTATGTCATAAAAATCAACGTCAATGGAGCGTCAATAACTTTTGGCCTTTCATCGTAGAGAATGCATGGGCTGTGCGGCAATGTTGATCCATAATCAAAATATCGGCCGCTATCCTAGCCGAAACGGTTGTGACAACATCACTTGTATGTCCTAAAGATGAGCGTCAACGGAGCGTCAATGACATTGGCCATGCATCTCGGATCTTCGAATGGCGGGGCGGCGACAGTAAGCCATGATTATACTATCGGCCGTCATTCCAGGCGAAAATTGTTGCTACAACATCGCTAGTATGTCCTAAAAATGAGCGCCAACACAGCGTCAACAATTTTTGGCCTTCCATCGTGGAAAATGCAAGTGCGGTGCGGCGACATTAAGCCATAGTCAAACTATCGGCCACCTGTCTAGGCGAGAATGGTTGCGACAATATCACTACTATGTCGTAAAAATGAGTGTCAACAGACCGTCAATGACTTCTGGCCCTGCATCATGGAAAATGCAATGGCTGTGCGGTGACATTGACCCATAATTGATCCATCGGCCGCCTGTCTAGGCAAAACTGATTTCGACGACAATCTCACTATAGCCTAAAAATGAGCGTCAACGGAGCGTCAACGATATCAGGCCTTGCATCTTGGAGAATCAAGGAGCTATGTGACTACATTGATCCATAATCGAACTATCGGCCCCTTTCTAGGCAATAATGCATCCGACAGGACCGTGACCATGTCCCAAAATGAGCGTCAACAGGGCGTCAACAACTGTTGATCTTGAATCTGTGACAATTTAACGGTAATGGAACACAGATAACCAACAATGAACCTATCGGCAGACTTGATTGACGAAACTGCTAGCGACGATATTGTGACCACATACTACAATTGAGCACCCACAGAGCCTCAACAGTTTTTGTGGAGGCTCAGAACGCAACACTGCAATGGCCTGCATTGTGCTGTTCCTAAATCAAGTTCTACGCGGTCAGTCTTTGCAATCTGACCTTGTATACAACTTCACAAATATGCATGCAATGTCTTACAGATTTGATTTTTTAGCTTGTAGCTGTGGAGTCAATATTTAAGAACCTGCAGTCTACTTTACTATATCATTACTTTCGGCAGTCTTTCAACTCCGATTACCCAGCTGTCAAATTCCTACTGCCATGTCAGATTCGAAGTCTCTGAACACCTACTTGCTCGAGGTTATGATCACTTCCAAAAATGAATGTGTCTCCATTCTTAATTTGAGCGACCTTACTTTACAAATCATCTTCGATGTTTCGTAGGCTCCAATGAATGTAGACTCAAAGGGGGCTGTTGCCTTGATTGATTCTAGACATGCTCCTTCGTGGCAGTTCTATTTACACTGCGGAATTGAGGAGACCGGCAGCCCTGGCATCATAGGTATCATTTGTCATCAAGTTCTTCGCCATCCATCGGAACATGGGACCAGCCCAATGGGGAATAACTTGTGTGCAAAAGCTCACATCGCAAAGTTAAACGAATTAACAGAGTCAGAGGTTACAGAATTGACTGGTTCGATGATTGATAAACCAGCTTTGGCCATCCTAAAGAGGCAAGGAAGTCAAGGAATGACAATAGTAAGTTCGCTGAGTCAAATCATAGTTGACATCCAGGTTATTCCATATCGACCGAAATGACAGACAAAACTTTCCAAACTGGCAGATAAGGAGTTTCATCCTTCCGAATTTCACCAAGACACGTGGAATTGTGACCTCACGTTAGGATTTGTTTTGGCCCATAAACCATGAAATCCAATATCAAATCTGCAGTGGCGACGGTCAGATAAGGCATTATGCAACGACCTTGTACTGCCGTTTGCTGCAAACTTCAACAACATTTGCCTCAGGGAATATGCAGTGACTGTGGATGCAATCATGGTGCAGTTGCCATCACGAAATAAAGTTAGTTTAGCTCTGGATGGATGGACAACAACCAACAAACTACCCATAGCGTCGGGCATTGCTTACTATATGGATCGAAATTGAACATTGCGTGAAGTTCAACTCGCTTTTGATGAGGTTTATCACCTATTTTTTTCCGCTTTCGAAAGCTAATTAAAGATGATGGGTCAAGGACCAACATACTGCAGCAAGGCTACTAACCGTACATTTGAAGGATGTGCTTGATCATTTTGAGCTTACTGACGGCCGTTTGCTTCCTATTACAACTAATGATGCTTCCTCAAATTACTCGATGACACGTAAGCTCCAATCGACACTTGAGGAGTCTCGAATCGAGTTGCCTGCATTGAGGAACCATACACCATGCATGGCGCACGTCATACAGCTGGCTTAAGGCGCATTGATGAGCAGTCTCGGTGTAGAAGGCCGCACCAAGTCTTGGGAAGCCCATGAGCGCGATCAGCAATTTGGAGAGAATGAATGCATAGATATCAGGAAGAGTCGAAGACTTCGGCAAGAGGGCAATGCTAGAATCAACAAGGTGTCGGCCATGAGACCAGGTTTATCAAGGATCTTTGAGAAAGTACGTATTTCATGACATTTTGAATGTATTGAAACAGACCTCCATATAGCAGATAATGCTTGCTGTATTGATTAGGCTGACACCTGTTCGCCGAAACGAGTTCATCGACTGTCACAATGCGAACGTCCCCATTGCAGTTCCTCCAATTATCGATGTGATGACGCACTGGAAATCAACACTGTAGTTGCTCAAGCTTGCCTCCCAAACAGGGGAATTCACATGCGGGTGTCTCCAAAGTCCACAATACACTGATTACCGCCCACTTTTTGCAACTCACGATGAATGGACCATTGTGAAGTATGTGATGGAAGTATTGTGGCCATTTCAATATTGGACCCTGGGTATGACGAAGACGCATACAGTCACATTGCATCACAGTATCACAGCGTACAATGACATGTTCCATCATATGGACGGCGTGGTGCAGGCATGGGCCAAGAAGAAGACTCCATGGAATGAACAGTTGTTCTTCGCTGTGAAGTTAGCTCGACAGAAGCTGTCGCAATACTATGCTGAAGTGACTCCAACAACTGCCACGTGTCTCATTTCTGCACATATCCTCGATCCTTTCCGCAAGTTGCGATCGTTCACAAAGTTGGACAAGGGAATGGACATTCATCCTGAGGATGAGACATCCCACACTGCCATATACCAAGAGGCCTTTTCGAAGCATGTGGAGAGTGAATACTGGGCCAAACATCAACATGTGCCGGTCAATGAACACGAAAGCTTACAGAGCAGCACACTCGTCCTCTTCGCAATGGCGTCTGGATCCTGTCGATCATCCTTCGATCCATATGATTTGTCCAGCGATGATGAAGTATACTGAACGCCTACCAATGTGGCCCAGACAACACCCGGACAAAGAGATCACGCAGCACACTTATTGACCCCCCCCCAATCTGCTCTATTTGAATTCGTCGCCTGAAACACCAAAGATCTGGGGGAAATCATTCCAACTCTCAATGGTTACCACCCGACCCAATGGAGATTCGCAGTACATTTTGGATACTGGACATTACTGACTGGTGGCACCAACAAGAGGAATCGCACTCCAAGTAAGCCGATCGCTCCAATGTGGCACACAATCTATTCACTATAATACCACATGGTGTCGGAGTGGAGGCAAGTTTTTCCCATGCGCGAGATGTTATTGGCTGGAGGCAGTCGAAAACCACAGGCGAGGCCCTTTGCGAAAATGTTGTTGTCAGGCAGATTGCTCGAGCCAATAACGGGATTTTGGCGGGCAATGACCCGGTATGGGATACAACAAACACAGAAAACGACTGGCAATTGATGAAAGAGGCGGAGGAATGGAAATCGCACCGAATGGCCAAGGTTCATCATTGAATGGTGATGTGGCAGGGCAGCCAAAACCTATGTGCGACACAGAAGGAATCTCGTGCACAAAACAGGCAGATGAGAGCCGCTGGATACATTTCGGACACTGAAGAGATCGGCACAGCCTCCTGGTCACTCGTTGAACATGATGGAGTGGCTGCATTGAAATTGTCAGAAAGATCACCTTTTCCACCAGCTTCGTCTGCAAGGGACCTCCCTGGAAGACGAACTCAAATCTTGAATGTGCGCCGAATCCGGAGAATTTCCTGTGATCCAGTCGAAACTGACGAGGATAGCACACCTGGAAGCATTTTGGACACCGAAAATTGGCCACACTGGAATCGCAACTTGGATGATCCACATCATACTGAAGACGATAGCGCGGCAGATGATGAATCCTATACAGAGCACACGAATGGCATCTAGGATCCGGAATGCCCAGAGCAGCAGGATGTGAGTGCCGCCCCAAATGTTCTCGGATTGGTTCGGCCAACATGTAAGTCAAAGAGACAGGCTGAAATGGTGTTGGTGACGGTCAATGCAATAGAAACGAAAAGAAATAACGGAGTGAAGAAAAACTAGGACAGAATGCATCCATGGGTCACCAGCTTTTTTATGTAGCTTGACCAATAGTTTCAGTTAGAGATATATGATGGGTGAATTGTGAGAAGTAGCTTGTGAATATCGGTTGATAAACATATGTATAGCAGGCGCATTGAATCTTTTGGTGAGATACATCATTTGTAGTCCTGTGAGAGTCAACTGTGCATGAATGTCACGCCGCTCAGCTTTGCTACAGGGCAGAGGCTCAATCGGACAGAAAGATAACCAACAAGTCCATATCAAGATTAACACAATTATCAACGGCAGCAGATGGTGAATGGACAATTCATTACAATGAGCGTCAATGGAGCGCCAACGATTTGTAGTCTTGTAAGTACAGTAATTGACCAGTGACTTCTTCGTTGTTATTCATAACAGACGTATTGGCAGCTTTCCTAGGCGAAAGAGATAGTAACACAGTCACCACCCTATTGTTAGATTGAGCGTCAATGGATCGTCAAGGATGTTTAAGTTTTCATCCTGGGTAATTTATGTTCCGATTGGTTGCAGACATCCATTTATCAGATATTGGTAGCCTTTTCTGGCAATTACAACAGCGACATACTCCCAGCCGCATCCTGGAAATGACCGTCAACGGAGCGTCAACAGTTTTATGTCTTGCATATTTGGTAATCAAGGCATCGCGCAGATCTTCGCGCACATAACAGTATTGTTGACCGCCTCGATAGGCAAAACTACCAAATATCATGGGTGAAACACCAATATCAAATTAATCGATATTGCAAACTGCGCAGCCTGCAAAAGCGCATTATTGGTTGCTGAAAACGCGATTTTGATAAGATACTATTAACAAACTGCAAATACAAAAGCCTTATATGAATCTATCGCCGGACCCGCTGGGCAATCCGCTGACAACCCGCCCAATTCAAATGGGTAGGGAGTTTACCATCGGATCTTACCCGAGTGGACGGTTCCGGTATCTTGACGACCCGGACTGCCAATTTGGCAACTGTTCGATTTGGACCCTGACCCGGACCCGAAGTGAAAGTCCGGAACTGTTTCTCACACCACCCAAGGAAACCGAAGAGGAAATGAATACGAGTATCGTTGGAAAGGTGTTGATAGATCTCGCACGTGATCAACCTGAAGCTAGATCTGGTTCAATTATGCCTGATGACACTACTGCCGAAATTCCCATCACCACAGACAATAAGGAATCACTCAGCCCTGTCAAAATACCAGCCACTACTGAGATGACTGTTGTGCAAACTTCATTTGAAACAGTGCCCAATATGATGCTTCCAAAGATGGCGATGGTGGCCAGAAGATCTGGAAGGTTTGATTGTGGCTTCTAAGCCACTTTACATTTTGTTGATTGAGCTGATTGATTTCTCCGCAGGCAGAACTCACTGGAATTGACCTCATGGGCAGGTTAGATTGTAGTAAACTCGAAATGTTATTTACTCACAACAAAGACTTCAATGGTAGCGAAAACATGGCGTGGAAAACTAAATTGATGATGTAGGCATTGAATCGCTTTTCGTTAAAGTAGTAGAAGGCAGGTAATAAAGGGATGACCATGGATGAGTTTAGTTCAGTGGATGGACCAGTGAACAATCATTTGTGTGGGCAGAGAAAATGGTGGTGTGGGATATCCTGGTAGAGATATGGTTCACCCTACTTCTGGTACGGGTGGGCCACCCAATCAAACATTCCTACATTGAGCTTTGGGAAACGTATGCAGTTCTATTCCATCCACCAATATTGAAATAAATGGAATTATAAACAAGAGAATGCAAAGAGTAGGCACTAAAAGAGAGGATCCAAACCGAGATGAAATGAAAAGCCAGTAAACAACAATGGAGGAAAGAAAATGAAAGAAACCAAACTGAGAGCAAACAAAAAGTTAGTGAATAAAAGGAGAGGGAAGAAAAGACAAGAGTAAGAATACAGTGCATGGACCAAAATTATAAAACTAACGCTTTGTAGATTATGTTACCACTTAGGGTGAGGTTAGAACTGATAGAAATGATGTATTCTACAATTCGTCTTTGATATAGACTCAATCAATTATTTTGATAGGCCAATTCAAACAGGTTATCCACCAAGGTAACAAGGCAGTAGAGATACCTGATTGATTGATATGAACATGAGATGACATTCAAATTGTCAACCACAATCTCAGTCAGGCTGCTGCATTATGAATGTATCCAGACAGCTTATCAAACAGGGCCATGTACACCCTACAGGCTCAAAAGGTTAGTTTCATGCTGCAGATGATACTTCCCTAAATGGAGCAGTATGCCGAACCGCTTACACAGCTCTGATGACTCTAGCGTCAGCAACAGTTCCGGACCTCCACTTTGGTTCCGGGTCCGGGTCGAAACCAAACTGTTGCCAAATCCCCAATCCGGGTGGTGAAAACACCCGAACTGTCCATTTGTGTCTGGTTCAATGGACAGCTCCCGACCCGTCCGAATTGGGCGGGTTGTCAGTGGATCGCCCAGCGGGTCCATCTCTAGATTCGTATAATGCTCTTGTTTTGGTTGTTTGATAATAGTATATTATCATAATCCCTTATTCAACAGCCAATAATCACTTTTTGCATATTTTGCTGTTTGCGATTTCGATTGGTTTGGAATCCGTGTGTTTCCTTGTATATGTTGTATTTTGGAATATAAAGGTGGTCAATAGTTCTGTTATGAGCCCAAGAATCCGCGCAGTGCCTGAATTCCACAATATGCGAGACTTAGAATTGTTGACGCTCCGTTGACGCTCATTTTGATGATGGGGTAAGGTATATATCTTGCACTGTTTTGGCTGAAAGGGCCGCCATTACTTTGTATACGAACCATTGGCACAAAATGACACTTATATGTTCCAAGATGCATGACCAAAGATCGTCGATGCTCCATTGATGCTCGTTGTCAGGAGAGGGCAGGGAGCATGTCGCTAGTGTTGTTGATTCCAATGGGAGCCAATATCTCATCTACGGATATTTACACCCAATTGTCACTTAGATTACCCAAGATGCAAGACCAAGAATTGATGAAGCTCCATTGACACTCAATGTCAGGATGGGGCAGTGAGCATGTCGCTATTCTTATTGCTTCCGAAGGCAGCCAATACCTCATTTATGGATGTTTGCAACCAAACACCACTTAGGTTAGGCGGGAGGCAAAGCCAAAAATCATTCACACTCTATTGATGCTAATTTTCAGCATGGGGCAGTAACCATGTTGCTTTTTCTTTTACCAAGAAAGGCTGCTAGTACGTCGGTTATGCATAATAGTGAACAAATCAGTTTTCAATTACCTTACTTACAAGATCCAAAATCATTGCCACTCTGTTGACACTCATTCTCAGCATGGAGAAGGGAGCATGTCGATAATGTTTTGGCGTCTGATGGCAACCGATACCTCATTCATGGATGTTTGCAACCAATCACCCCCTATGTTACCCAAGATGCAGACCCAAACACCATTGACAATCCGTTGACAGTCATTTTCAGAATGGGGCGGTAGCCATGTTGATTTCTCCTTTGCGTATGAAGGCTGCCAGTTCTTCAGTTATGCATAATAGTGACCAAATCACTTTTCAAATACCTTACTGGCAAGACCAAGAATTGTTGACGCTCCGTTGAGGCTCATTTGAATGTAATGTCCATTCAAACCCTGCTGCGGTCAAAAATTAGATTCCCAAATATTTGGCCGAATTGGTTACCTTTCTGAGTGATTGAGACTTGGCCCTTTGGCTCAGCCGAGCCCAGTAATATTCTATGACTGGTCGCTCTCTTTCTACAAAAATTCATACTTCTTGCCAACTAATTCATTTTGCCCCCCATAATACAGTTGATTAACCAATATTCCCATGCGACTGCTCAATATTCTCCCATAATATTTCTTTACACAAAATTCTAGGTCAAACGACATACATTACCTGGTGAAAATATATTGGCCCGTGCTGTCCTATTTTGTCTCGATCCCCTTATTTCTCCTTGTTTCCATTGTAATGACCATCATTGACATTGGTTCAGCTATGTCCTTTAACCTCGGCGTTGGCTGAATCGATCGAGGTACATTTGGTGTCGTGCTAACATCCTGCTGCCCTGGGGTTTCCGGGTCCTCGTTGACATTGTCTAGCACTTTGTAGGATTCATTGTCTGCCTCCCGGTTATCGTCACTGTGATTTGGAGTATCGAAGTTGGCATTGCAGTGAAGCCAATATTCGGTGTCCGAAATGCTGTCAGGCGCACTGTCCTTCTCAGCTTCGGCTGGAGGAACGTCGATTGTGTTAATTTGACGGTCATTCGATACTTCAGTTCGTCCTCCCGGGAGGTTCTTTGGAGACATGGCTGGTCGCACAGGTGATCTTTCTGACTAATGATATGCAGCCCCACCAACATGTTGAAAGTGGGACCACCACGCATTGATGATCTCTTCAGTATCTGAAATGTATCCTACAGCGGTCATTTGCTTGGTTTGAGCGGGAGATTTCTTCTGTGTAGCACGTAGGTTTCGGCTGCCCTGCCACATCTCCAAAAAGTTGTGGACCATGGCCATTCTGTGCAATTTTCTTTCCTCTGCCTCTCTCATAATTTCCAAATTGTTTTCAGTATTTGTCATATCGAATGCTGAGTCATCGTCTGACATCATCCATATATTGACTCCCGCAAACTGCCTCACAACAACTTTTACGTGAACTGTCTTACCTGTGGTTTTTCACTGCCTCCACCCAATAACATCCCGTGTGAGGGTAAAACTAGTCTCCACTGCGACACCATGTGGTATGATAAACAATATATTGCGTGCCTCATTAGAGAGATCGTCGTATGTTGCTTGCATTTCCACTCGTTGGCGCCACTAGTCCATCAGCAAAATGTAAAATGGTTTGGAAGTTATAACTAAACAACTCAGCAACTCTGAACAGCCACAGTGATGCTTCCAGATGCTTCCAGATGCTCCCAGATGGGCTGAATGCAAAGCGATGTGCTCTCAGGGGCTCTGAGACTACATCCCCACTACTCCTCAATGCTCCGGAAGTTGTGGAACAGAATACAAGAATATACTCAAAAGTGTATTGTTGTCATCAAATTGCTAAAAAATCAAACAATTAGGATGTGCAAATTTCGGAGCGATTTAGAGTATTGGCCACGTCTCTAAGACTATTCCAGTGCACATCAAACCTGAAGCTATACTCTCTGGGAGTGCTTATTATAATGTTTATGTCAAATAGTACAATTCAATTAACAATTTTCCTCCTGCACACCTGGATTCATGCATTATAACTCAATATACAGTCCAGTAGGTATCAAAATCCACATGATTATTCACAAGCCATATGCTATTGATTCTATCTGATGCAGCATTCTCTCACACCAAATGTGCTGCTCCAACAATTGCTCTGGCTGGTACAATATGCATCTTATTAGTCTGTTTGACAACCCGGATGAACCCGTCAACACAACCAGCCCAATTACGCGGATATTTGTACTATGTTGGGATCACCACTGCATATTCTTGAGCTTGAGGACGTAATATCCATCATTGAGTCCTCTTGCACCTCTTAGAAAAGGTCGATATCAATGTTCTGGCAGGTAGGCGCTCCTCAAATTGGAGGTTCTGATTCGGTGGAGTCCAGCTGAAGGATAATACAGGAGTACAAGGAACATGGCCTTGGAAGGTGTTATCGAGGTCACTATCCATATATTGCACCCAAATGTTATGTGATCCAGGCATGATCCCATGGTTGGCATCGGTATATTCTACCTTGCTATCAGGTCCCAGACGCTCCACAGATGTAGGGCAGTGAATTCGTGGATGGTTGTACAACAGTCCATTCTGAAGATTAATAAATATACTGTATCTGAGTGCATTCTGATCATATCCGAGCACCAGTCCACAAACTTTGTGTCACCACCTGTCTTTACTTTGTGCACGGAATGGATGTCCAAAGTCGGGAATTCGAAAATCCTCTGATGCATCTCTCAGTGAGGTTAATTTGATACTTCTGCACACTCTGTGGACAGGGGTTTCTCTCAAATGATGTACCTGTTGTGATATGCGGCAGAAAAATGGCTCTTCCGGACAGTGCTGGAGGGGTAGAAGATACGGTTTGCGAGGATTTTCCTGTGTGTCAGTAGCGGATAGTAGGTTGAAAACTTTAGCAGAGTCAATATCGTACCAGCCTTGAATGGCAAGATGAGACAGTGTCTCCTCCATATACTCAAGACTGGTACACCGGCCATTTTGTTTGAGCATCTGTCAAATTTAATTGACTTTAATTGTAGATTGATATCCCTCTTTCACAATGCCAATATGAAGCTGTTCAGAAATATCGGTGATGAAATTGTCTCCAGAACCCATTCGCTGAATTGACCCTGATAGGTGGATCACAAGATGGATCTTTGGATATCCAAAATGTATTACATGCTGTTCAATGTTTCTCCTGAGCTACTGAATGCCAATTGCCTTCCACCAAGCTTCAAACTCGATCAAGCGGATGGAAAATTGGTTCTTGAACCACATCTGGTCATTCGAAATGATACCACAAATATCTCTCTGCAGGTGATTCACTACACAGTCCGTATCGGCAATACAACAGCTGACGGCGTCAGTCACGGCATTGGATAGATGAACCTGAAATTCCACATGCTTGTTGGTGGTCATGTTTGCCACTGCATACAGCTCTTCTTCTGCAGCAGTCTTCAGTAGAGTGAGTTTGTTGGAGAAGATGGGTCTGGGACCGGTTGCGTCAGTCTCGACTTCCTGCGATAGTTGTCACCCATTATGTTGGAATAGAATATCACACAGCTTGCATGTAACAGGTGTCACATGATGGATATCGTGCTCCAAACGCTTTTTTGCACTCTGCCAATCAGCATCTGACTAGGTGGTTGCCGCTTGTCAGGCTCTATTCAGGCGCACCTGCAATTGCCATCATTTTGTTATTGTAACCTTTTCAGCCCTGTACACCTGAACCTCCATTGCAGCACGGATTTTATGAATCTTTTGTTCTTGTAACTGAAGGGATTCTCTTGCCATCAGTCCATTCACTTAGGCCTTCACAGACTTCGACATTTTCTATTCTCAACAAGTACCCTTCTTCTCGTACAATCGCTTCAGTGCATCATCTAGTGCTGTGAGGGATAGATCAGAGTGATTTTGTTGGCTACCAAGTAGAGACAATCCACATAATGCCCGCACTGCTCCCATTACAATTTCATCAGATATTTGTTTCCGCTGCAGGTTGCTCGTCATCCTGGGAGCAGTCAACAAGTGGAGCACAATTCACTGCCAGTGTTCTGATCATGCCTCGGAGCCCTTTTCCCTGCCTGTTCCTGCTTTTCATCGAATGGAATGGTTTAGAGAAGCGCTGGAGGCCTGGATAACATTGTACCGATGTGAATCGAGTGTCAAATTGATCCGGGCCAATTTCAGCTCTTCAGTATTTGAGCAGGCAGTGTAATAAGTCTCTAACTAAATCCAAGAGCAGCTGATGCAATTCATCTGGCTGCCAATGGCGTTAGGCAGAGCAGAGAGGGTATTGCCAGAACTGGTTTCGGAAGGGGTGAACACTGTCGAGGGGTGGCATGTGCTCGGGTAGTTGGGTATGTGCACGCATATGCGAAGGTGTGTGTCAATTGTATTGTGTAACAAGACATGTCGCATTGACATAAGGTTGATGGATGACCAATGGCGCTAACTTCAAAAGAGGCAAGTTACATCACAGCCCTTTGTTATAGTGATATCCGTACATCCAATCAGCTCAACACTCCGCCAGGATGGCTATCACGTCCCTTTCACACAAAAGAGTAAACAAAAGAGCAGAGGAGCCATTCAAACAACATGGATCTACTCGAAACAAAGGTGCCCAATGAATGTACTTTCCGACGGAATTCCCGATGGCATTACCATTTCCTTTTCCGATCCCATTCCCGCGACGCTGTCCGAGCATGTCAAGTCAATGTCCGAGGCCATTCTTGATTCCAATTGCGATACCATTCCCGCGGCCATTTCCGGGGCCATTTCCGAGGCCATTCCCGAGCCCATTTCCTATCATTCCCATTGCAGTGCACCGCTTCACGAAGGCACGCTTTGGCAGTGGCTTTCTGAAGCAGTCGGCGAGCATCACAGCAGTCGGGTGTTTGCTCATGTCGAGCTCTCCATCTCTAGCCATATCTGCAGCAAGATAGTACTTGGTCGCAATGTGTGCATCGCCATTTGTGCGGTCGATTCTGTTCCTGTTCCTCGCGATCAGGGACTGTGAATCAGACAACATGTGAGGGATAGTCTGGATGCCGAGCTCAGTGTGGAGATGCGGGATCTGGGTGCATCTCATGCAGCCTACTCCACAGGTATAGCCTTCGGCATCGGTCGTGGAGTGGGCAGTCGATTGCTCTTTTCTCGATCGCCAGTCGAACGCTCCACCGAAGGTCATGACCAGTCCACTTGTCGATTGATAGTCATCCGGCCATCCAGCATAGTCCGAATCGATATAACATCCAAGTGCTCCATCTCCGTCTCCTCTGAGTGCTCTTTCTCGAAGTGCTCCTCTGAGTGCTCCTCCGAAACGCAGTCGCCAGTCCTTCATGCTCTTGAGGTACAAGAACACACGCTTGAGAGCTACCATATGCTCATTGCTCGGGTCGTGATTGTACCAGCTCAGAACCCAGATGGCATATGCGATATCGGGGTGAGAGGCAGTTATCGCGTACATAAGGCTTCTGATCATCAATCGGTATATGGTCGGATCGCGGGCTTGTTCGTCGGGCGTCTACTTCTGAAGCTTCGTTGCCATTGGCGTGGCAACTGGCCTGGACTCGTTCATTCTGAACTTCGCCAAGATCGTCCGAATGTAGCTGTGTGGATGGATGTTGATCGTGTGATGCTCCCGTGTGCATTCGATGTTCACACTGAGATAGAAGGCGACACTCCCGAGATCATTCATCCGGACCCTCTTCTTCATCTGGTTCTGGATCTACCCAATGAAGCCCTCGTTAGCACTGATGAGGAGATCATCGATGTACAGAATAACTGCGGCAACGGCTATGCCTTGATCCGTATCATGGAGCAGAGACAGTCCTCCGCCGACACGTGATGCCACGAACCCAATTGTGATCACGCTGTCCTTGAAAGTGCCCGTCCAAATGTGCGATGACTGTTGAAGGCCATGATGAGACTTTCCCAAGCGGAGTACCATCTTCCACAAAGTCGTTGATCTGGGGTCATTGTATTGGCTCGCATTCTGGAACAATCAAAATTCTCCCTGTGGCAGGTGCATATCTATCTCTTCTTCCAAGTCGCGTCCCAAGACAGCTGTACAGATGACCATTTGATGGATCTCAAGATCGTACTTGGGGGCGATCGCGAGCGCCAGCCTGACATGGCCCAAGGGAGCTGTCGGTGCATACATTGCCTGGTAGTCGATGCCTTCAATTTGGTGATTTCCTACACAGACTAGCCTGGCCTTGAATTGCTGCACGTTGCCTGCTCTATCGCGCTTGATCTTGTATACCAAGTGACTTGGCAAAGCCTTTCTCCCTTCTGGAAGCTCCATAAAATCTCCAAAGACATGATGCTGACCAATTGCATCTAACTATTCTTACATCGCCATATGGCATTTCTCGGTGAGCGAAGACTCAGTTGCCGCTGTGTAGGACTTTGCATCGTTGATGCCATCCACATGATCATTAGAGATCACAGCCGGAGCGTAGATGGGGATCATACACTCGAATTCCTCGTCTTCGAGAAACAATTGTGCAGACTCTTTGAATTTGCCAGCGTGGTTGCGGCGAGTACCTTCGGCCGGCGGTTTCTATGCCTCTCCAATTGACATCTCAAGGCCAGCCCATTCTTGTGACATCTTCTTTGGCTTCTGAGGTGATTTGTCTTCCAACGGCTCCTCCAGTTGACGTTCGGTATTTCCATCTCCATTTGGCCACGTGGTTTCAGATTCCATCTTGGTGGGTTTGGGTTTGGGTTCGTCAATGACATCTCTGTAGAAGTGCTCGTTCAAGATCGCTTCGTCTGCAGCATCCGGTGCTGTGTACTGCTTTCCTTCTCTTAATATGATATCTCTGGAGCATTGATGCGTCTTGGCCAATTGGTCGTATATGAAGTACTGCTTAGTCAATAGACAATACCGACCCAACATGCTGGGGGTGGCACTGTATCCCAGCTTCTTTCGTTTCTCTTTCGGAACGTGCATGAAAGCTAAGCATTGGAACACACGGAGATGCTTCAAAGATCGCTTCTTCCTGGATCCATGACAGGCCAAGTACGGAGTCTTGCCGACTACCGATCGCGTCAGAGTGAGGTTCTTGAGTTAGACCGCCACAGAGACCGCAAAAGCCCAGTACTTGTCCAAAAGCCCGGCATCATCCATCATGCGTTGTAGGCGCTCCATGATCCTGCGGTTCGCCAGTTCAATGACTCCATTCGACTGAGGAGTGTAGGGCGTAGTCATTTCCTCTAGTATGCCCGCTGATTTTAGGTATTCTGCAAATTTCTTGGAGGTATACTCACCTCATCCATCTGTACGAAATCGCTTCCCTTGCTCTCCCGACTCCATTTTTCTATGAGCCTTCCATTCTTTGAATATCCCTGGGGCTTCTGACTTGTACTTCAATATGTACTCATCGGTATTCCTCCTGGTGTCATGGATGAAGAGCAGCGTATATCGACCACCACTGATGGGTGTGTCCAGGGGACCGCATATGTCCGAGTGCATGAGCTGCAGTGGCTCAGTGGGATGGGAAGTCGTGTTGGGAGTGAAGGGTTTTCCCATCAATTTGCAATTGATGCAACTGTCGTAATTGCCCTTGACGGTCATGCTGGCAGCATGGGTGATCGTCGGCAAGATTTCGAAAGCCTTGAGACCGACGTGTGCCGAGCGGCGGTGCGATAGCATTCACTTCTCTGCATCGTACCGAGATGCATGCCCAGTCTTCTTAAGTGCCAGCAGGCAGCTGTGATCGATATCGGTGGATTCGGTCAATTACGGAGCTTAATCCCACACGAATACCCCATCGACCTGGCGTGCAGTGCCAAGCAGTTTGCCATTGAGATTGTCGCAGTTGAGACTGTAGTGATTCACCAGTTCCACTCTGACGTCCTTGTTCATGATCTGAGACTCTGAGATGAGACTGAATGATCCCGGTGAATGCACCACTTCTTGAAGTATTATCATTTCGGTGTTTCCATCTGGCAGCTGGCTAATCAACCTAACACTCCCATATCCGGATGCAAACGATGGGACTCCATGGTATCCCTTCACCTTCGTCGCATTTGGAGGATATTTGGTTCAGGTGATGAACATTGATCAATGGCCGGAGATGAGAGTCGTGCGTCCGCAATCGATGAACCAAGCACTGGATGATGCATTTGAGCTGGCCACCATCCGATAGTTCTCGATCAATGTGGGGAGAGTCGAAGTAGTCTCAGTCGATGGTTTTGATGCAGTGTCGGCAGCCTTTGGAGTATCGCCGCATTGCTTGCTGAAGCAGTTCTCGGTGATATGCCCTCCCCACTGGCAATGACAGCACTTCCGCAGATCCTTCTCTCGCCTATCATCCATATTATCTCCTACATTATCTCTCTTATCCCTCTTTGGACTTTTGCCGCCTGTACCGGCTTTACAGCCATTACCACCACCTGTGCCACCCTTTTTTGCAAAGAGTAGAGCTTCTTGAGCGAGCGCATTCTGTCTCTTGATTGCAGCTTCCCTGTCGACAAGCTTGGTGACGATCTCATTGGGGGTGGCGGTCATTGTGGCGTTTTTGTCCATCATGAGCTCTAGGAAGACTTTCCACTGGTTGTTCCTTGCGATCCGGCGAAGGAGGTACAGAATGTGCTCCAGGTCACGCATTGTGGCGATTGACGTTGCATTCGCATCGGTGTCAGTGTCGGCATAATCAGTGCGAGTTGTCTAAGGCCCTGGGCAGAGATTGTAATCCTTGACTTTCCAATCGATCCGTGATATGTAGTTGTCTACATCTCCACAGTTCTGTAGCGTGATGCTTCAATGGTCTTCCCTAATCTCGAAGATGTTGAGCTTCAACTTTGACTTGTAGGCTGATGATAGCATTTCCCAAAGCGTCTTCGCATCATGGACGACTGTATATTCCACTTGTATCCTCGGTTCCATGCCCAGCAGTATAGTCGATCTGGCAACACCATGGCCATTCATCCAGTGTTTGAAAGCGGTCTTCTCTGTAGCGGTCGCGTTCGCTACTGGCTCTTCCAGCTTGTCAACATATCCTTTGATCATATCATACACTTGCTGCTGCTCGAGATGTAGGGCTATCTCGGTTTCCTATTGTGCACAGTTTGTGTGATATAACTTGGTGATGGTGCTCGTCGTCGAACTCATCTTACACCATCCTGATCTTATATCGCAATCGTCAGTTATCGTCGTCTCTCAGACTGTATGTACGGGAGACGTCCAGCAGCCGCTGTCAGAGGCACGGCGGCATGCGGGGTAATTTGTTAGCTTGTGGAGACTCTTCTCCATCACGATGTTGACCTGCACTCGACAACAGAAAGTTGCAGTATTGATCGTAGGTTCACTTGTTGAATGCAACGGCTCATAACCTGTTGTTCGGTGACGTGTGCTCAAGTAGTCGAGTGTGTGTGGGCATATGCGGAAGTGTATGTATTGAATCATGATGCGAGACATGTCGCCATGACGTAAGGTCGATCGATGACTAATGGCGCTAACTACAACAGAGGCGAGTTCCATCGCAGTCTTTGGCATAGGGATATCCGTACATCCAATCCAGTCCACAAACACCAAGAATGTGCAGATCATCAATAGTTGGTTTGTCCAGAAACTCCCAGTACGCATGGCGATCTTGTGTGTTGTCAAGTGGTCAAAAAGTGCAATGACCCATCGGTGCACCTTTAAGAATTTCACGCATAGGGCATGAGCCATACGAGACTTGAGCAACAGAGACTTGTTCCGGATAATTCCCGACCCAGGCTGCCAAATGAGGATAACATTCACTGCGGAGTCCATCATCACAATTCTATTTTGGGACAGGACTAGTTATGTCAAGATTGCGGAGTGGCGACAGCACAGTTCCAACCGCAGAATGCCATGCTTCGTCAGAATTCGGGGCAACGTCCAGGGGACATTTGGTTCAGCCCAATGACAATCCAGGTGCGCTTTGTAACTGTGCGGCAGGTATGTTTTCGACTATTACCAATTGGGAGACATAGCGGCCAGCCATGCTAATCGCCCAAAGAAATGATCAAGTGAGTCTTGTCGGATGCCCTAAGGACTAGCACAATCATCACCTCTCCAGCGAGCTGATCTTGCATAGCCAGCCACCAATCTCCAGTCATCATCTCGCCATATATTCAGCGACTTTCCGAGTCTGTGAGGCACACCTGTTCAAAATCAAGGTGCCCCTGAAATGGAAGGTGTGACAAAAGGAACTGTATACATTTGAAAACACCCCTGTAGTCTAATGCTCCAAAGAGATGTGGATGATCATCAGTCCAACTATCATCACCGAGCCCAAAATTGTGTCTAGAGAGGAGCTTTCGCAGGGCATCTGCTTATTGGAATTATTCGATTTTGAAGGAGTCCAGTCCATGCCTCAGATGTTAATCTATCCACGTTTTGGTTTGCTGGCGAAATGATTGAGTATGTTGAAAGTCGTGTGCTGACCAACCTGTATGTCATGGATTCCATTGTTCTGAGTACTTGCGATGCTTGTTGTAAAATCCGGTTGCTTTGCAATATGCTTTCCCCCCTGCATTTTCCACTCCAACTACCTGCCTATGAGCCTTTGTCTTTGTTGGATCAGGAGTACATATCAGATCAGGCTTCTGGGGGTCTATAGTTTCTTCGTCAGGAGTATCATCAGCTGGTGGCACACCAGGTACATTGTGTGGTTGGATCATTAGTTGAGTGGCTCATTGATGGCCATTCAGGTGCACCGTCTGAAGTCGAACTATGATGGATCGGGTTGATCCCAGCATGTAAGAGGCAAAATCCTGTCAGGTGATAGCCTGTCATTCATCGATATTGGGTGATATTGATGATACTGAGCCACAAGTACATTCTCATCGTATAATTTCTTTTGCAGATGAAGCACTTCACATGTTTCCGGTGAGTGTTAACCATATTCAAGGAATGGTCAGTGAACACGTATTCGGATGAATCTCAATGAGTCTTCAGGGGGTGATTTCGATCCTGATGGATATTGGTTTGGAAGTGAGCTAAATCAAGTTAGCGTATCACAGCTGCATTGCACACCACCAAATGCAGGGGAGAGGGGTATAATAAAGTCACATTACAATCAGCTTTCTTTATGAACCAGGATATATATATCATATCCCGCACAATGATCATGCACAGCGTCTGCTGACAGTCGTTAGCAGAGAAGAGAAGGTTTCATTTTTCATCACTGCAATCGCCATGATAGGCATTATATTCTGCTACGTCACTGCAGCATTGTGAGTATATATCTACGCCCGAGCCTCCGAGCAGCTGATAATGAAGGTAGCTTATCTTGATTAAATGAATTGGTGAGCTTCCTAGCTAGCTGAATGTCTGCGCAATGATCATCGAGAACTAATACAATGGTTGCTTCAGTAATGATCCTTGATTGGGGCGTGGATCCTGAAGAGAACAATGATGTTTGGACAAGGAGCTTAATAGAAAGCAAGCACTGTTGCTGCTCGACTCACAGGCCTCCTATTGAATGAGGTTGAAAGGTCATACACACACAACTTATGTGTTATATTCCTAGTGATGCTAACCGTCATACTAGATATAGTTTTTTTTGGGTTCCGGAAGATATCATATCATATCCCTTCTAGGACCTGTAAAGTCATGCAAGCGTACAAAGTTGAGCACCTATCCTCGAATATGAATTGGAGCATATAACAAAGAAAGGCGGGATGTTTGTGATTAAGGTTTCTTTGTGTCAGCCGGGTTGGTTTCATGGATTAAAGGTGGAGTGAAACACCACGGATCATGACAACAAAATCAGATATAAACACCCCTTCATTCCACTGAAGGTCACTGCTACCTGCAATATATTCAACCATACTCCGATGTATTTTATATCACTTCTCGCATCAATCAGAGTTTACCACCGTATATGTTCGCAGAACATGTCAATGAACGGATCTCCACCGAAGACAGCGAATATGTCTCCACCAGGTGGCCAAGTTGGCACGCCTCAATGCTGTGAAGACAATTCCGATTCATCGGGAAATATTTTATGAACTGCCACTGGCCAAGACAGTCGATTCGGGATCCAAACCAATCAATATCCTACGCCGCATGGGTATTGTTACCTGCCTTCCCATCAGCCGTTTCCAATCGCTCAGCAGTTTCATCAGCACTCTACATTCAACACGACACACAGTTTGCAACCAACCACCAGTGCAAGCCAAGGAGATGCAAGTTATAGGCCACAGTGGCAAGGATATGACCTCCACCAAGTTTACTATTGTGGGTCTCAAATGGTTCCCCCTCCGCAGAATTAAAAACAAGAGCTGTCATCTCCAGGTGCACCCTGAGTGCCTCTAGGACCGCCAGAAAATCATCCAGTCAATCGGCCATGATCTTCCAGCCGTACTGCTCCACTTGGACCTCCTTCCAGCGCACGTAGGAGACCCCAGATTAGCCTCCGAACAAAATCATTCCTGCCACCTGCGAAACAGCCTAAAACAGATGTCGCAAGGATTGCAGACTGCCCTCTAATGCCTGAGATGTCACATGATGATTATGATGCAGATGATGAGAGCGACGATTCATCAGACTTGGGTGGTGCAGAAGGAAAACCGCCAATCAGCTTGAACCAAACCGAATTCCCCTTGAAGCAATATGCCAAAATGATGAGGCAGGCCAACCATAGCGCATTGAACAAGTGGAAGAAAGTATGGGCAGCTGGGTGTCTGGAGAAGAAGCATCAGGCCATTATCCGTGGGCAGAATCGTTTGAAACAGGTTCAAGATGAATCGCTGCGCTGGGAGATGGCAGTTGCAGATTCTTTGCAGACATCCGAGAACTGGCTCCTGTTAGATACTTTGGACAATGCTGAATGTTTTCGCCAGCAGTGGGTTGAGATGTGTTTGAAGAAATGTGCAAGCGAACTTTGGGAGGCAAGGAAAAATGGATGGCGAGGCATCAAGTGACCGGCGACAGATTTGGGCGAGCGTGCGACCAGACCGGTGAGAAGTAACCTCCCCTCGCTGCCAAATACAATGTTCATGGGTGTGATTTGCTGGGTGTCAAACGGCAAGGACATGGTTCTACCCCCCAAACAACTACATGCCTCATATACCACTGTGAGGCACTGGGAGGAGCTGATTGATCTCATCAACAAAAATGGAGGCCCAAAAGAGCCATATATTCTAACATCAATATTCAAGTGCACCTAGGAGCAGGACAAATTGGATGAAGAGCATATGGGATTACATACAAATTGGCAAATGATAATGGACCCTATAAATTGCCAGATTTTGTACAACTGTTGCCTTTCAAATGCATTCAAGTTGAAACTGGGACGCAATCCGAAAATAGTATTGGTCAATATTAAGAGAGCTAAAGTGATGGAGATTGACTGAGCATATACTTAGACCAACGAACGTAATCCCTGCTATCCATGTTCAGCCTAGATGTGCACAACTGCTAATCATTGTACATAGACTTTGGAAGGTTCTGATGAGGGTGAAACAGAGGAGGGAGAGGAGGATGGTGGGCAAGAGAATGACACTTGTATTAATGTAAATTCTGATTGAAAGTATAGAATTGATCGTATTGCATCCATATATATCTGTTCCAATGATTGCTTGTCTGTGAAATACCTAACATTGGGAGGAATTTCAGGAGCGCTGGAATATGAGCCCATCTGCCCAGCTTACATGCGAGCAACTGAATGGGATCATTGAGGACGATAAGAACATAGACGATGGTGCAAGGGAGGTTCAGGAACAAGTGGAGCATGGTGAGGAGGTTCTTGATCCAGCAAATACCAGCTCAGTATTGAATACGGTTGTCACTACAATTATCAATGAATTTGAACACGAGTGTCTTGATGAGGGAGTCAGGCTGCTGAACGCCCATCCTACTCTTCAATCAACAGATGACCATGTTCCGGGCCACAAGTATTCAATTCCAGGCATGCCCGCAACTACGTTTCTGCCCCACCAGGTTAGGGCCATATGGTTCATCATGAGGAGGAGGGTTTGGGATGCTAATATGCCAGGAGAACGGGTAGCGGATGAAGTGGGTCTTGGAAAGACTTTCACCTCGGTTGCAGTAGTGTTAGCAATGGTTCCGGGTTACCCGGCTGCGGTCCGGGTTTGGAACCGGACCGGATGGTACATTTCGGGTTGTTACCCGGAAAACAGGGGTACCCACCGGGTTCGGTCACGGGTTAGAACCGGACCGTGGTTCCATTTTACGGTTCCTACACCTTTGGCTCGAATTCAGTATTTGAGTTCTGATCGTATCATGACATCATCAGTATGTAAATTGTGCAGCATTAGTCGCGCTTTCAACTCCCGCTTTCAGATTTGCGATCCGACTGATATTCGTTGAGTGGCTGTGAAATAAAGGCTGAATTGAAGCGAAATTGGCAGCTTTTCGATCGCGACTCAACGAATACCTGTCGGATCGCAAATCTGAAAGCGGGAGGTGAAGGAGCGACTAAAACTGCACAATCTACGTATTGTTCATGTTGTGATACGATCAGAACTCAAATACTTAATTGGAGAAGGAAATGTTGACTTTTGAGGAGCAGGTTTTGTGTGGAAACCCGTTGCAACGGTTCGGTTCCGGGTTGGAACCGGACCTGGAACCGACCCGGGAATTTGGACCAGTTGCTAACTCTAGGTTCCAGTGGCAATGATTTGCAAATTGGTGACTGAAAAAGTTGTAATGGGGTAGCCACTGTCCATTTTATGGGGGAATACCATTGATGAGTGGGTGATTGTGGCAAACAATGCCTTTCCCAGCATTGTCGGTGAAAAATGGGAGTGGGATCCGCTCCAGAGATTGAATTCTGTGCACCGCCGCCGGTTGGAGATCCAGACAACACCACCTCACGGGCATCCAGCACATGTATCAGCCCTTGAACCAATCCTGGGGGTGAGAATGCCCAGAGTGGCAGAGGCCTTCAAGAATGTCATCAACGAGATGACACATGGAAACCTTTTCAAAGTGCTCAACCTGTTTGACGCCGACAATGCGAATTTGACCCTGGAAGATCCGAACACCTGTATTGAGGAGCTAGTGAATCGATGGAATATCCAAGTTGTATCCTAAGATCGGTTCACATCCAGAGCGAAACCATCAACCTACGGCCGACTCTCCTACTGTTACGGCTCAGGAGGATTGGGAAGGAATCGGAGATGTGACAGGTTACATTCGTTTCGGTACGAAGGAAGAGGAGTGCAGGAACCAGGGGAAAAGAAGTCACTCATTTAGCAGAAGCGGGGAC
>Ga0307515_10000971_pt1 | contig 65434 bp, 65 predicted proteins | sample 17_EM_MG_FD_194513 | JGI IMG/M metagenome (GOLD analysis project Ga0307515, IMG submission 194513) | Populus trichocarpa ectomycorrhiza microbial communities from riparian zone in the Pacific Northwest, United States - 17_EM | ecosystem: Host-associated > Plants > Roots > Unclassified | place... | reverse complement strand
GAATGACTGCCTTAGCAATCAATATGGCTATTCTGGACCTCGAATCTTACAAATGATGCAAGATGAACACTTGATCACACTCAACTTCAGGATGTAGCAGGGAGCATGTCTCTCCTTGTCTTGAGTATAAAGGCAGCCAATGAAACGAATAAAGAGAATGATGTACCAAAGTTAATATTTTGCACATAACAGTAACATATATGACTGCGACCATAAATAAACAACCCCGGAAAGGAGAACGGGAGACTCGAACCGACAGGTCTAGCCAAACCCGGGAAAACCCGCGGGTTGACGGGTACGGGTACGGGTTTCGCCCGCCAAGAAGCTCCGGGTCGGGTTTTTGGACGGGTCTGGACCCAAACCGAACCGTTTTTCCGGTCCAAACCCGGACCGCTGGCGGGTTACCCGGACCCGTTGCTAACACTAGCTATGGATGGCTATGGACTTTGCGTCGTGCTAGGGTCCATGGGAAGCATGTCATGAGCTGCGCGTGTGCACATGCGCGCGTAGCGCAGTCTATAGTCAATTTGCACTTTTGCCGATGTCCTCGTTTCCATTGTATTGACCGTCATCAACACATTTTCAGCCTATTTCATTGACCTCCATGTTGGCCAAATCAATCTGGGAACATTTGGTGCAGCACTCACATCCTGCTGCTCAGGGGATTCTGCATCCTCGATGCCACTGTCTAGCTCTATTTCAGATTCATTGTCTGCTTCCCAGTTGTCTTTGCTCTCATTTGGATTTTCCAAGTCGCCATTCCAGTCGAGCCAATTTTCGGTGTCAGAAATGCTTTCAGCTACACTATCCTCATCAGATTCAGCGGACATTGTCTACTTGAGGTTGTCCACCCAGCAGGTCCATTGCAGACAAAGCTGGTGGCAAAGGTGATCTTTCCGACAATGTATATGCTGCCCCACCATCATGTTGAAAGTTTCACCAAGAAGCTTTGATGATCTCTTCAGAATCTGAAATGTATCCTACGGCTGTCATTTGCTTGTTTTGAGCTCGTGATTCATTCTGTGTAGCATGTAGGTTTTGGCTGCCCCACCACATCTCCAAAAAGTTATGGACCTTGGCCATTGTGTGCAATTATCTTTCCTCCGCCTCTCTCTTCATTTCCAAGTTGTTTCCAGTACTCATGGTATCCAATGATGCGTTATCGCCTGCCGATATCCTGTTATTGGCTTGAGGAAACTGTCTTACAGCGACTTTTTTGTGAAGGGTCCTGCCTTTGGCTTTTGACTACCTCCAGCCAATCACGTCTCGCCCATGGGAAACAGTGGCCCCCACTCTGACACCATGTGGTATGATGGAGATTAAGTCATGTGCCACATTAGAGACATTGGCATACTTTGAATGCATTTCCTCATGTTGATGCCACCAGTTGGTGATATCCGATGTCCAAAATGTACTGCTGATCTCCATAGGTTCAGAGTGGTAATCATTAAGAGTCAGATCGATTTGCCCCCAGTTCTGTGGCAACTCAGGCGATAGATTCAAATAGAGCCTCGTGGCTGTCAATCAGTGTACTGTGTGGTCGCTTCGTCTGGCTGTTGTTTCAGCCACATTTTTAGGCATTAAGTATTCTTTTTCATTGCTGGACAAATCATCTGGATCATACGAAGATTGACCAGATCTAGAAGCCAATGCAGAGGAGAAGAGATTGTTGCTCAGTACACTTTTGGGTTTAATCACAGGCACACCTCTATCTTTCCCATAGTATGTATTCTCCACATATTTGTTGGACCATTCCTGGCGCAGAGGAAAGCGTACGTCGACTTATGGTGCAGCTGCCAAATTGGTGATGCATATATTGACTTGTCTATTCATCAATTTGACATGTACACAAGTAAAGTGAATGCGGCTCCGCCGCTCAACCCTAACGTAACACCATGTGATGACTGAACTCAAAGTCTGCCCTACAATACTTCTGGAATGCCTCATGGTATTGGGTAGTAGAGGAAGTCTCGTTTTCAGGTTTAATATCCATTCATTAGTCCCACTTCCTAAACAATCGCAACTTCTGGAAGAGATCAAGGATGTGTGCGGTAATGAGAAGCATACCCGTCCATGGAGTAACTTCACCATAATGTTTGGACAGCTTCTGGCGCGCAAACTTCATGGCAAAGTACAAGTCTTCCTTCAATTGAGTCTTCTTCTTACCTAAAGCTCGCATAATGCCATCCATATGATCCAACATGTCATTGGTCACAGTGATTACGCAATGAAGAGTAACCGTGTACCTTTTCAATATCCAAAGGGTCCAGTATCTCAATGGCCCTAAAACATCCATGACGTACTTGAAGATGTTCCATTCATCCTGTGTTGTGAAAAGTGGCCAGTAATCACTGTATTTTGGAATACTGAGTAACTCGCGGGTTAATTCCGGTAATTGGTAGTCTTGCTCTAGCCACTCCAATATCAAATCCCACTGTTTTTCAACATCCTTAAGTGGTAGTTCTGCAAATCGTACTTTTGCTATTTGGCAGTCAAAGATCTCGTTTCTACAACTCAGTGTCAGCATAATCAATACAGCAAGCATTCTCTGCTATATGAAGGTCAGTTTCAGGTCTTTCAAAATAGCTTGAAATATGTACTTTCTCAATTTTCTTTGCTAAACCTGATCTCATGGCCGACACCTTTTTGATTCTAGCATTGCCCTCTTTAGGAAGTCTTTGACTCTTCCCAATGTCTATGCTTTCATTCTCTCCAAATTGCAGATCACGCTCATGGGCTTCCCAAGACTTGGTGTGGCCTTTTACACCCACACTGCTCATGAATGCACTCAAAAAAAGCCGAATGACGTGTGCCATGCATGGCATGTGGTTTCTCAATCCAGGCCACTTGATTCCGGAGACCTCAAGGGTTGATTGGGATTTGCCAGTCATCGAGTAATTTGAGGAGGCGTTATCAGTCGTAATTCCAAGTAAACGGCCATCTGTTTGCTCAAAACCATCAAGAACTTGCTTCAAATGTACGGCTAGCCATGCTCCAGTATGTTGACCCTTGATCTATCAACCTTATTTTGCTTCGAAATAGAAAAAGATTAGGCAATCAACATTATTGGAGGCGGGTTCTACTTCTCGCAATGCCCCGTTTCAATGGGTATAATGTGCACAGTCAGACGTAATGGCTAATTTGTTTGTCGATGTCCACCCATCTCAAGCTAAACTAACTTTAATTCTCGATGGCAATTCCTTCTTAGTTGCATCCACTGTGAGTGTGGATTCCCTGCGGCAAATATTGCTCCGAGTGCTGGAAGACTGTAGCACCACCTCACTTCGTAATGCATTAAATGTCAGTTGTAGCTCTAGGTTTGATATACCGTTCTGTGGAATATGAGCTGAAACATATCCTTACATGAGGTAGTGATTCCTGGTGTCTGGGTGACATTTGGCAGTTTGAAAGTCCTTCGCTGCCAATTTGGAGCGTTTGGTCTGTCAGTTCAGTCAATATTGGGAAATCCAAATGTCCAATGTGAATTTCATGTCCGAACTTACAATTGTAATTCCTCGACGGCCTTGCCTCTACATTATGGCCAAAGCTGTTTCATCGACTGTTGAACTGGTCAGTTCGGTAACTTGCGACTCTGTTAGTGTGTTTAACTTTGCGATGTGTGCCTTTAACATCAAGTGTTTCCCCATTGAGCAAGTCCTTTGGGACGATGGATGGCACAGAACTTGATGACAAACCATACATATAATGCCAGGGCAGGCAGACTCCTCCATTCTGCCGTGTAATTAGAATCGCCACAAAGGCAGATGTCGAGAATTATTCCAAGCAATAGGACTCTTCGAGCATACATTCATAGATGCCCACCATGTTTCAAGTATGACTTGTTAAGTATGGTCACTCAAATCGCTAATAAAGACACATTCATTGTTGGAAGATAACATAACCTCTAGCAACAAGTATTTACAGATTTTGAATGCGACATGGCGGTATGAATTTGAAAGCTGAGTGATTTGACTTGGGAGACTGTCAAAAGTAACATTATAGTAAAGTAGAAAGCTGGTTCTTACATATTCACTCCAGAGCTTCAAGCAAGAAAAAGTCAGACTTGTGAGACATTGCATGCATATTTGTGAAGTGGAATACTATGACATATTGCCAAGACAGACCATTGATAACTCAATTGAGGATCAATGCAGTGCAGTTCATTGCGGTGTAGCTTACTAAGCCCCCACAAACAATGTTCACGCTCCACTGGCACTCGATTTTTAGAGGCAGTTGCGATATCATCATCAGCATTTTTGCTCATAAAGTCGGCAGATGGTTCGATTATTGGTTGATGCCAATGCCTAGCCCTCTGATCATGGAAGATGGAAGACTAAATCTTGTTGACTCTCTGTTGACACTCATTTTTAGGAGATAGATGCGATATCTTGACTATCAATTTTGCCCATCAAGGCGGCCAATACTTTAATTATGGGTTAACACTGTTGCATATCCAGATTATACTCCAAGATGCAGGACCAAAAATCATTGACGCTCCATTGACGCTCATTTTTAGGGGGTAGTAGCAATGTCCCCGGTAGCATTTTTGCCCATAAAGGCGGCCAATATTGTGATTATGGGTTAATGCCATTGCACAGCCCAGAGATTATCCAAGATGCATGACGATACACTGTGGATGCTCCGTTGACGCTCATTTCTAGGATGGGCCAACGACTGTGTCGCTTCCCTTTTTACCTATTAAGACGGCCAATACTTCCATTGTGGAAGGATGTGACTATGCAGCCTTTTGATTGCCAAAATGGTAAGACTTAATATTGTTGACACTCACCTTGAAGACATACTAACAGTCACTGGATGCTCAACAATTGTACGCATAACGCATACGGTCATTATTGTCACCCAATGCATCAGTTCTATGCATAATCATTTGCTTCCTAAAGCTTCATCTCCTCTCAGTGTCTGAGCCACCACTATACACATTATCTGAGCGATTAATGACGTGGGCCCTAGTGTTAGCAATCATTCGAAATTGCCAGTTTGGTTCCAGTTGCAGTTCCACACAAATCTGGACTGTTGCAACGTGTCTCACCGCACGAGAAACCCCGACCGTTTGAAATGGGCCAGTTTTACCCCCAATCTCCCGGCATTGTGAAGTTCACAATTTTCACTCCCATGAAGTATCTGAGTTCTGATAGTATCGTTACATGATGAATACATAGATTTCTATGTTTTGCTGCTCTTTCCACTGCAACTGTCAGATTTACGATCAGAGACATATTCATTGAGTCACTATCGAAAATCCGCGAATTTCCTCTAACATATGGCATTATTTCACAGCGCTTCAACAAATATGGGTCCGATCACCAATCTGAAAGCGATTGGTGGAGGAGCTGTGGGACCTGCACAATCTGCATATTGATCATTTCACAATACAATCAGAACTCAGATACTTAATTGGGGACAAAGTTGCAGGACCAGTGAAATGGAATCACAGTCCAGTTTCAACCCAGCCAAAAAACTGCGGGTTTCTGTCCAGTCCAGTGAACGACCCTGCGCTAGATACCCAGTTAGGGTTGCTTAACGGTTCGTAACCCTGACCAGGGCTTTCAGTGGAGTTCCAACCTGGCCCGAAGCCCGGTAACCCGGAACAGTTGCTACCACTCCTCGGCCCATTGCATTTCAGCACTTTCAGCAGGCATTTCATGGCAGATAGATCCATCCACCAGTTGTTAGTATATATAGCCCGATTTCCTCACCTTCCCATATCCAGCTGCTTCTCCTCGATTTCCATGCTCTACCATAACACATTTACAAAACCTAGTCCATGTGCAGCAGGTCTGAGCAAAGAGTTTTGCAGTTGCATGCATGGATTGATGAAGCATGCTGGCTGTCATTCATCTGGGTTCATATTATGCATTGACTGCTCCGGTTATGACTTGTATGACATCACTGACTTAAATTTTGATTGCAAATTTGGTCTCTAAATTAGGTTTTGCTTGCACACTTAACCATGATAGGAAGGACGATATCAAGTTTGTTGGTCATCAACCAACATGATTAGGAGTAGAGCACTTTCGCATGGCCTGTATGACCCTTGCACATGCACTGACGGAATATTATGTCCCACAATTTGGTGACTGACATCTAGAACAAGCTGACACGTAGCAGAATAGGTAGACGAATTGCTTCTCCTTGAGATATGCGGTCAAACGTAATGATTTGGCTATCCGTTGCTCCTGCGACGCAGGACCCGTCACCACTCCCTCGTCTGAATCCAATTTCTGTATGTAATTACCAAGGGAAGTGATATGAAGGGGTAAAAGCATCCTTGTTCATCTGGTTTCGATTTCTTGTTCGGTGACGAATCGGGCTCTGCGTCAGTTGGGAGAGATGCTACCCACTGGTGTGACTAAGGCTTCTTAGAACCCACCCTCAGTTGACTACTTCCTGGCCGAGAAGTCCCTTGTGGCATTTGCGATATTCTAGGGACGATTCCCAGAGTCTGCCTAAGCTCCCCAAATGGTGTTGGTGATGGTGTGGTTGCAGTCACGTCTGTTTGGGGCTTGACAACTGGTGGAAGAATCAATTCGGCCATATCCTACTTCAACTCTCTCTCACGGAACTCGTCGGCCATGTCATCCCGTCCTAGTTGCATCAATTCGTCCAGCGTCATCTGCTTCGACTGAATACTCTACAGGCGTTGCTGTACCATTTCGGAGATTATGCCCATCACCCTGCCAGGTTTGTCATCTTCGCTCAGATTGCCCATCTCTGTATCGTCTTCATCATCTGCCTCATCTTCTCCATCCTCCTCATCATTGGAACTTGCAAGATCGCTCAGACTGTCTCCAGTAGCATTCAACATCTCCACAAATGATTTTTCAGGCTCTCTGGTTGTCAATCCCGCCTCTTCAGCATTCCTCCTATCTCCCTGCTCTTTCATAATCGCTGTCTCTGTGACTTGAACTCACTCTCTTGCCACAGCCGTCTCTGTATCCACAAAATCCTTGGTCCAGTTTGCTATCTCTTCATTACTTGAAATGTGCATTTCTCCTCTCACGTCAGCCAAATACTTCTTTGTCGATTGTACGTTATGCATTGCTCGCGTAGCTCAGACCCTTTGTGCCTCCAAGCTGCTCTTCCGTTGATTTGCTGGATGACTTCATCATGTGGATCACTTTGTCGATTTTCTGTATTTGCCCACCAGATGTGGGAAAACGTTCTTTTTTGGAGCATTGACCATTGTATCTTGAGTCAACTTTGTTGTTGGGCAAGATGTTGGATGTTGCGAGATATTGACCACATGGAGGAAAGCTATGTCTTTATGTTGAGGTTCGTATGATTAATCGACTGCAACAAAGCAAAATCTGCATTTTGATCGTCACTTCATGCGGAATAGTAATGCTAACTGTGTATCATGGCTTAATGGTAAGCATCTGTTTCAGGTAAGATCCCGGGGATAACTTATGACAAACATCACCAGATGTCCTTTCCGTCAAAGAATGTACTTGTTATATCTATTGAACATGAGATCTCACCTGTCATTCACCACAATGTATCCCTGTAAACACACAAACATTATTGGACTGACTTACTGCAAATTGCAGGACCGTTGGAAATCCCAGCAACCTGCAGCTATACGCAGTAGGATTCCTCTTGAATAGAATGTGCAAGTTGGCTGTCACTCATTCCATTTTGACTTCAAGCTAACTATAGATTCCTCAAGACTTCCCACTTCTTTTCTTTATCATCTTCCTCACTTTTTACACAACAGCATGTCATCGCTTCACAAACACCTCAGCCAGGGGCGAGTGGATCCAAATCAAGCCGCACAACAGGCACTTCTTACACCAAGCCACCTGCTGAAACACAGCAATATCGCAGACACCAGTTATTCCACTGCAATGCTGCCAATGCCGCCACCGAAAATCTGTCCCATGGAGCATATTTAAACATGGTCTGTAACACCTGAAGCAGCATGAATTAGAAACAGCATATGATCAGACGAGAGTAAATCCATACCGAGGTACACAGCCATCAACTGACAATATAATGTACAGCAGGTGAACATACAGAGCTATGTGACCAAGGGATCGCTGCCCGTAATGGGAAACCTCCATAGTGGACAAAGGCATCTGTCAGCACCTTCTGCGAAATGCAACATCCTTATGTCATCATTTCTGGGATTATTGCTGACAGATTTCGTGATAAGTGTCCCCGCGAGTGGACAAAACCGGCTTTGAAGACCTTAGAGGAGGCTACAGAGTTCTATATGGTAGAGGTAATGGTAGTGTGAGCAACGGTTCCGGACCGTCATTTCAGGTCCGGGTCTGCGTTCAAACCGAACCTTTGCCAAATTGACGGTCCGGGTTGACAATAGATCCGAACCGTCAATTCAGGTACGGTTCGATGGAAATCTGCAACCCGTCTGAATTGGGTGGGTTGTCAGTGGGTTGTCCAGTGGCTCCATTTGTAGATTCATATAATGCTCTTGTTTTTGCTGCCTGATAATTGTATTTTACCAAAACTGCGTATTCAACAACTAAGAATCACTTGTTACATATTTTGCGGCTTGTAATATCGATTATTTTGGAATCCATGTTTCTTCTTCTACATTTTGTATTTTTGCCTATAAGGTGATCTATACATCTGTAATAAGCTTGGATATTCGCGTGATGCCATGATTACCCAGTATGCAACGCCAAATATTGTTGATGCTCTATTGACGCTCATTTTCATGATGGGGTAACAAAGTTTCCAGAATGGGGAAGTGACCTTGTCGCATCCTTTTTTGCCTACAAAGGCTGCCAATAGGTCGGTTATGCATAACAGTGAAAAATTAATTTCCAATTACCTGACTTACAAGACCAAAAATCGCTGACGCTCTGTTGACGCTCATTTTCAGAAGGTGGCAGTTACCGTACCGCATACCTTTTTGCCCATAAAGGCTGCCAATAAGCCATTTATAACAGTGTGCAACAATTTTCAACTCTGATTACCAAAGATGCAGAACCAAAAATCGTTAACGCTCCGTTGACACTCATCTTCATGATGGGGCAGGGAGTGTGCAGATATTATTTTAGCGTATAGAGGCTGCCAATACTCGCATTATGTCTAAAAACGTCGAAATCAAGGTTTATTTACCAGATTTACAACACATACAACTGTTGACGCACCGTTGACGCTCAATTTGCCACAGGCGTATACACAATATGCAATCATTGAATTTGGCACAGTTTATCATTGAAGATGGTTTGGCAGCCATTGTAACGTCTTCATGTACTTTGTCTGTGATCACCACATTGTTCTTTAATAATACATCTAAATATATCCTTTAAAATATGCTTTAAAGTGTCCGCGAATTTTAGATTATAATACACTATAAATCCCATTCCTTTCAATCAATGCTCGTTTCAACCGACATGTACATTGAATAGGCTGCTCTTGTCTTCAAAATGTATCTTAACAGTATTCAGACACACCAGATAGTGTACTAACCACATGATGTTCTTTCATCAGTCAGCAATTCTGGATCAAAATCTTCATCAAGTATGCTATCCTCGGCTAATGCATCAAGATTGACAGGTTGAGTCTTGGGAAGAGAAACACATGAATCCGCATTTGCAGCTGGCAAATGGTCGGTTCGCGATTGTTGGGTGTCCTGAATGGGACGAGATGGCCCAGGTGGTTTTCTGAGAGGAGATGGCGTTCTGGGCAGAGATGGCCTGGAATCTGGCGTCAGATGTCTGCGTCGGACTGGTGGAGGAGTACCCGGTCCTTTGCGCCTCCACCTTGTCCGAGGATTCCTCGCTGTGCAGTTTTGGCCAGAAAGACAGCCGTCCGTATCGTTCTGATGAATCATAGCCGGGGGTCTTTCCATCGCAGCCTTCACCTTTTTATGCCCAGGAAACTCAACACCCCGCTTCTTCTCTTCTCTGACTTCAGCCCGAGGTTTCTTGGTTAGATATTGCATTACCTCTATAGTGGTGCGCGAAAACCCTTCTTTGGCCATTTTGGCCATATTCAATTCAAGGCGCATGTCAGACTGTTCGAGCTGTACCCGACCTCCTTGCCTTGCCATTGTTGCAGACATGTTGAAAACCTACAAGAAATTAGTTGCAGCATCTGGTAATGAGAGTCGGCAATGACCTCCACCATATCCGCTTCCATAGCCTTGTGTAAGGTGATTAAAGCCTGTTTTGTCCACTCTCGGGGACGCTTACTATGAAATTCGTCCACGAAATTCTTTGAGCTGACGACATCATCAAGTTCGATTTCGCGGACTGGGTGAACACATGCCTTGTTAGACCATGGAGGTTTCCTGTTACGGGCAGAAATGAATTGGTCACAGAGCTCCTTATGTATACCCGCTGTATATTATACCATTAGTTGACTGTCATTTACTTTGATATGAATACACTCACATCCAATTGCGTGCTGTTTCTTATTCTTGCTGCTTCCAGTTTTACAAACGATTTTTTAAATGAGCATCCTGGGTCATATTTTTGGTGGCCGCATTGGCGGCATTGCGGTGGACTAACTGGTGTCTGCGTTCTTGCTGTGTGCCAGAGAGTGATGTATTGGGTGCAATGCCCGTTGATCCGCCTGGTTCGGTGCTGTTCTCACCTTGCTGAGGTGTTGGTGTAGCCATGATGTGCTGGTGTAGAATAGGAGAGGAAGATGATAACGAAAAGAAGTGGGAAGTCCTGAGGAATATATACTTCACTACAAGTCAAAATGGAAAAAGTAACTGCCAAGTTGGACATTTCACTCAAGTTAAATCATGCTGCATTTGATTGCAGATTGCAGGGGTTTCCAACCATTCCGCGATTTGCAATAAGTCGGTCCGATGTAGTTTGTTTGTTTACAAGGATTAATAGAGGTTTACGACAACCGAAATCTCGCGATTGTCTGATATACACAGCATATGCTTCGCGGGAAAGGACGTCTGGTGATGTTTGTCTCAAAAAATCCCAGGGATCATACATGAAACTGACAATAAAAATCAAGTCATACTGTATTGTTAGCATAACTATTCCCATTTTAGTGATGGTCAAAATGTTGATTTTGCTTATTCAAGTTGATCAAATGTACCAACCTTGACATAAAAGACGCAGCTTGCCTCCATATTGTCCAGACCTTGCAACATCCAACATCTTGCCCAAAAACAAAGTCAACACAAACTACAATGGTGAATGCTCCGAGAAAGAACATCTCACCACTTCCAGCTGGCAAATACAGCATATCGACCAACTGATCCACATGACGACATCATCAAGCGAATCAAGGCAAGAGCGGTTTCGAAGCTGAATGAGTCCGAGCCCTAGGTGCATTGCGTAGCTTGCGATCCAAAAAGAAGCTTGCGGCTGAGAGATGACAAGACACGAACTTTTTGAATAACGAAGAGAAGGAGAAATGGATCGAGGATTACGTGGAGAGAGAAACTGCTGTGGCAAGAAAGCAAGTTGAGGACGCAAAGACAGCAATCAAGCAGGAGCAGGAGGATATGAAAAGTGCTGAATGCGGGGGATTGACATCCAGGGAGCCCGGACATACGTTTGAGGAGATGTTGGATGCTATTGGAGGCAGTCTGAGCGATCTTGCAAGTTCGAACGATGAGGTGGATGGGAAAGATGATCAACATACAGAGCAGGGCAAGCTGAACGAAGATGCTGAACCCGGCTGGGTGATGGGCACAATCACTAAAACGGTGCAGCAGCGCATGGAGAGATTTCGGCAGAAGCAGATAACGCTTGAAGAATTGACACAACCTGGAGGGTGGGACGCGGCAGACTACTTCTGTGAACAAGATATGAAGGACAGCACAACCGAATTGAAAGTTCCGGCAGTCATCAAACTGCATACGGATCACGACGCAGCAAATCCTGCACCCACAACATATGGAGAGAATCTGGATTATCTTGATATCATCCCCGGAATATCGCAAATGCCGCAAGGGACTTCTCGACCAGGAAGTAGTCATATGAGGCTAGGCTCTGGGAGACTGCAGTCGAATAAACGCATAGCGTCACTTCCATCCAACGTAGAGCCCGATTCATCACCGATTATGAAAGCGAACCCTATTCAACCCATCAGCCTTTACCCCTGCATTTTGCCCTCCAACTAATCACCATATAAAAATCGGATTCGGAAGAAGATATGGTGACGGCGCGTGCGTCGCCAGAAGAATAAATACGCATATTACTATTTTCAATGTCATATCAAGTCGAAATGCAATTTGTGTACCTATTTTGCTACGTGTCAGCTTTTACTTGATTTCAGTAAACTAACTGTGAGACATGATAATTCGTCTGTGCATGTGCAAGGGTGGTATGTACCATGCGAAAGATCTAGTGTCCAAATTTAGCTGCAAGACAACCAATAAACTCCATAACACCTTGCTGGTTACTGTTAAGTGGGAAAGCACAAACTAAATTAGTGACGAAACGCACTAATAAAATTTAAGTGAGTGATGCCATACGAGTTATAGAAGGTGCGGTCGGTGCGCAATACGAATCTGTCTGTATCACGAACGTCATGCTGCATTCATCCATGCGTCCAACTGCATAACTCTCCACTCAGACCTGGTTCACATGGTTGAGATTTTGAAAATTACTTATGGTATGTCATGGAAATCGAGGAAAAGGAGCTGGATCAGGACAGGGGAGGAAGTCGGGCTATATCAATCAGATATTAGCATGAATATCAACATACCGTGAATTGCCGGCCGAAAGTGCGGGAATGCTCACTGGCTAAGTCATCCATTACTCAGATAATGTTTATGGTGGTGGTTCTGAAATTGAGAGGCCACGATGGTTCTGGATGCAAATGATCATACATAGAAACGATTCATTGATTGTCAATAAGCATTATTTGATTCATATCATATAGATATGGAACATACAATGACGGTTAAGATGTGTTCAATGTAAGCCTCAACAGAGCATCGATGATTTTTAATCTTCCACTATCAGCAATCATACACGCTGCATAGTCCCATATTGCCAAAGATAAACTTTTCGCCATCTTTTTAGCTGAAAAGGTAAGCGATACACTTGTTGACGCATCATAAAAATGGGCGTCAACGGAGTGTCAACAATTTTTAGACTTGCAACATGGATAATCCCAGGGCTATTCATCAAAATCGTCACATAATGATCGTATTGGCTGCCTTTCTAGGCAAAGATGATGCAAACAATATCACTACCACCTCCTAAAAATGAGTGTCAACTGAGCGTCAACGATTTTTAGTCTTACACTTTCAGCAATCATACTTGATGCATAGTCCCATATTGCCAAAGACAAACTATTGGCCGTCATTTTTGCTGAAAAGGTAAGCAGCACATTCGTTGCGGCATCATAAAAATGAGCGTCAACGGAGCCTCATCGATTTTTAGACTTACAACATCGATAATCCCAGGGCGATTCATCGAAATCGTCACATAATGATCATATTGGCTGCCTTTCTAGGCAAAAATGATGCAAACAATATCGCTACCACCTCCTAAAAAATGAGCGTCAACGGAGCGTCAACAATTATTGGTCTTGCATCTTGGATAATCCAAGGGCTGTGCAAAGACTTTATAGCATAACCAATATGGTGGCCACCATTATGGGCAAAAATGGTAGTGCGCATATCACTATCACCTCCTAAAAATGAGCGTCAATGGAGCATCAACGATGTTTGGTCTTGCATTCTCGAAAATCAAGGGTCTGCGCAACTGTATCCCACCATAATCATTCCATTGGCTGCCTTTAAAGGCAAAAATGTTTGTAACGATATCACTACCGCCTCCTAAAACTAAGCGTCCATGGCAATGTCTCACAGGTTTTACTTTTTTCTTGCTGGTTGTTCCAAAGTCAATATTGAAGAACCAGCAGCTTACTTCACGATATCATAGCTTTTGATTGTCTCTCAACTCGAATTACACAGCGATCAAATTCCTAACGCCATGTCCGATTCAAAATCTATAAACACCTCGTTGCTAGAGGTTATGATAACTTCCAAAAATGAATGTGTCTTTATCCGTGATTTGAACAACCTTACCCTCCAAATCATATTTGATGCTTGGCGGACTTCTATGAATGTGGACTCGAAGCTTTCAATTGCTTGGAATAATTCTAGACATGCCCCTTCATGGGGATTCTATTTGCACTGTGGAATTGAGGAGACTGGCAGCCCTGGCATCAGATGTATCGTTTGTCACCAAGTTCTTCGTCATCCATCAGAACATGGTACCAGCTCAATGGGGAAACACTTGCTGGCAAAAGCGCACATTGCAAAGTTAAACGAATTAACAGAGTCAGAAGTGTCTGACTTGACAAAGTCAACGGTCGATGAAACAGCTTTGGCCATACTGAAGAGACAAGGAAGTCGAGGAATTACAATCGTAAGGTCCCAATTGAAATTATTATTTAACCTCTAGATCTTGGCCATATTGACTGTGATGGCAGACAAAACAATCTAAACTGGCAGATAAGGACATTGAAAGTGCCGAATTTCAGCAAGCCACCTGGAATCGCTACTTTATGTTGGGATTTGTTTCGGCTCACCTTCCATGGAACGCTATATCAAACCTCGAGCTACAACGGTCATATAATGCACTACACAGCGATCATGTGCTACCGTCCGCCAGCACTCTTAGCAACATTTGCCGGAGGGAATATCCACTGACAGTGGATGCAATTCAAAACCAATTGCCATCAAGAAATGAAGTTAGCTTAGCTTTAAATGGGTGGACATCAACAAATAAATTGGCCATAACGTCAGTCATTGCCTACTATATGGATCGAAATTGGGCATTGCGTGAAGTGCAACTTGCGTTCAATGAGGTTGATTACCACTTCTTTTCCTATTACGAAAGCTAACTGAGGATAATAGGTCAACTGTCAACATACTGGGGCAAGGCTAGCCATACATTTGAAAGAAGTACTTGAGCGTTGTGAGCTTACCGACAGCTGTTTACTTGGAATTACAACTGATAATGCTTCATCGAATTACTCGATGACCCGAGAACTGCAGTCAACACTTGAGGCCTCCCAAATCGGATGGCCCGCTTTGCGAAAACACATACCATGTATGGCGCACGACATTCAGCTTGCTTTAGGTGCCTTCATGAGCAGTCTCGGGGGAAATGGCCGCACCAAGTCAGGGGAAGCCCATGAGCGCGATCAACAATTTGGAGAGAATGAATGCACAGACATTGGGAAGAGTCAAAGACTTTGAAAGGAAGGCAATGCTAGAATCAACAAGGTGTCGGCCATGAAGCCAGGTTTGGCAAAGATAATTGAGAAAGTACGTATTTGAAGAATTTTTGAAAGTGCTGAAACTGACCTTTGTAGAGCATCAAATGCTTACGGTATTGATTATGTTGACACCTGGTCGTCAAAACGAGTTCATTGACCGTCAAACAGCCAAGGTCCGGATTGCAGTACTACCCATTATGGATTTGAAGACACGTTGGAACTCGACTCTGGAGCTGCTCGAGCGCGCCTAGCACTTATGTGAATTCACACACGAGTGGCTTAATAACCCAAAATTCAGCGATTACCAGCCACTCTTCACAACACAGGATGAGTGGACCATTGTCAAGTATGTCATGGAAGTTTTACGGCCATTCTGGTACTGGACCTTGTGGATGTCCAAACAGCATATCGTTACTCTCCATCACGTCATTACTGTATACAATGACATGTTCGATCATATCGATGGCATTATGCGAGCTTTGGCTAAGAAGAAGACCCAATGGAAGGAAGAATTGTACTTCACTGGGAAGTTTGAGCGACAGAAGCTGTCCAAATATTATTCCGAAGTAACTCCATCGACCGGTCTACTTCTGATTTCAGCACATTTCCTTGATCCTATTCGGAAGCTGGGATCGTTTAGGAAGTGGGACAACGGAATGGATATCAATCCTGATGACGAGACTTTGTATACCACGCAATATGAGGAGGGGTTTCTGAAGTATGTGGAGAACGAATACTGTGCCAGACCCCGGCGACTGTCAGTCAATAAACCAGAAAGACTTGCGAGCAACAACTGCTTCTCCACAACGGCTTCTGGATCTGGTCAATCTTCTTTTGATCCATATGATTTGTCCAGCGATGATGATGAATACTTCAATGCCTAACAATGTGCCTGAAATGACACCTGGACGCAGTGATCGCACAGCATGCTTTTGACAGCCGCAAGGCTCTATCTGAATTCACTGCCTGAAGCTCCAAAGAGCTGGGGGCAAGTTAATCCAAATCGTAATGACTACCACTCCGACCCCATTGAGATTAGCAGTACATTCTGGTTGCTGGATATTAACGACTGGTGGCACCAGCAAGAAGAAACACACTCAAAGTACACTGATCTCTCCATTGTGGCACGCGACATATATTCTATCATACCACATGATGTTGGAGTGGAGGCCACTTTTTCCCTTGGGCGAGACATTAACGGATGGAGGCATTCGTAATCCACAGGCAAGACCCTTTGCGAAGAAGTCGTTGTAAGGCAGTATGCACGAGCCAATAACGGGATATTGGCAGGCGATGATCCTGTATTGGATACCACCGAAGCTGAAAATGACATAGAACTGAAGAGAGAAGCAGAGGAAAGAAAACCGCACCGAATGGCCAAGGTCCAGGACATTTTGGAGATGTGGCAGGGCAGCCAAAACCTCTGTGCTACACAGAAGGAATCTTGCGCTCAAAACAAGCAGATGACTGCCGTAGGATACATTTCGGATACTGAAGAGGTCATTAATGCATCGTGGGCAAACTTTCCACATGATGGTGCAGCTGCATTTACATTGTCGGAAAGATCACCTCAGCCACCAGCTGTGTCTGCAAAGGGCTTCCTTCGAGGACGAACTCAAATATTGAATATACGCCGAATCAACAAAAACAACCGACATCCAATGGAATGTGATGAGGATAGTGCACCCGAAAGCATTTCCAATACCGAGAATTGTCTTAACTGGAATGGTGACTTGGATTACCTCAATGTGAGGGAAGACGACTGGGAGGCAGACAGTGAATCAGATTTAGAGCAAGACAATGTCATCGAGAATCCAGAAACCCCAGTGCACCAACATGTGAGTGCCGCACCACATGTTCCCGGATTGATTCGGCCATCACCGAGGTCAAAGAAAACGGCTGCAGAGTTGATCGTGATGGTCAGTGCAATTGGAACGAGAAGGGATAAGGGAAACAAGAAAAAGTAGGACAGCATGGGTCAATGATTTTTCACCTGGATCGATATGTTGCTTGACCAAGAATTTCACTTAGAGACGTGTTTTGGGAGAATAATGAGCAGTCGCATGTAAATATCTGTTCATAAACTATAATACTGCAGGCAAAATGCACATTTCAGCGTGATATACAAATTTCAATATAATGAGAGCGACCTGTGCAAGAATATTACTGGGCCTAGCTTCGCCATTGGGCGCTTTCTAAATCAGCCCGAATGGCAGCTAATAAGCTGAAATAATTATGAATACAATTATTGCTGTCAGCAGATTTTGACTAAACAATGAATTAAAATGAGCATCAATGGAGTGTCAACGATTTTTGGTTTTGCATCATTGGTAATCAGAGTTGTGAATGGTTGCAGGCTGTCATAAATGGAGTATTGGCCGCCTTTGTAGGACAAAGAGAAAGAGACATGCTCCCTGCCCCATCATGAAAATGCGCGTCAACGGAGTGTCAAACGATTTTTGGTTTTGCATCTTTGGTAATCAGAGTTGAGAATGGTTGCAGACTGTCATAAATGGAGTATTGGCCGCCTTTGTAACCCAATGAAATAGCGGTATGCTCCCTGCCGCATCATGAAAATGAGCGTCAGTGGAGCTTCAACGGTTTTTGGTCTTGCATCTTCGGTAGTATAAGTGGCACTGGATCATAAGTATCCATGAACAGTGATTCGGCAGCTTCTATAGGCAGATAGGCAAGGTATATTCCCCCGACAGCCTCCCAGACAGTAACAACTTATTCCATATACAAAGCTGCAACATAGTGTTTGTTTGGCGTTTTAGCCTACAAAAACGGTCAAAACTTCGTTTATAGATAATACCGGTCACTTCGCGCTTTCATTAACCATGATGCAAGGCCAAAAATCGTTGACGCTCTGTTGACGCTCATTTTCAAGATGGGGCAGGGGGCGTGTTGCTTGGGTTTTTACCTATAAAGGCAGTCAATACTACTTTTATGAGTATCAGTAACCTGTTGCCCGTCAGATTACGCAGAACGCTGCACCGAAGATTGTTGACGCTCCATTGACACTCACTTTTGGGATGGGGTAGGGAGCGTTTCTCTTACTGTTTCCATTCTATAGGCTGCCAATAAGTTCAAAAATGATGACGATTTACAAACATCTATCTTTTGCGATCAACAGTATGATATCTGAATGCGACCATAAATAGAAAACCCGAAATGCAGAACCGGAGATTGGAACGGACAGGTCTTGCCAAACCCGGCAAAACCCGTGGGTCACTGGGTATGGGTCCGGGTTTGGCTCCCCAAGAAGCAGAGGGTCGGGTTTTTGGACGGTTCTGGAACCGAACCGAACTGTTTGGCTGGTCCAAACCCGGACCACTGGCGGGTTACCCAGACCCGTTGCTAACACTAGGTACTAGCGATGTCTCATTGTTAGAAGGAGCAACCAATTTCTTGTACATTTTCAACATGTCAGCTACAATGGCAAGGCAACGAGGTCAGGTACGGCTAAAACAGTCTGACATGCACCATGCGTTGAATATGGCCAAAATGTGCAAAGCGGGGTTTTCACGCGCCTCAGTCTAGGAAACGCAATATCTGATTAAGGAACATCACACCAATGTCCGAGAAGAGAAGAACCTGTGAGTTGAGTTTCCTGGGCATAGTAACATGCATGCTGCGATGGAAAGACAACCAGCAATGGTTTGTGAAAATCAAATGCACAGCTGCCTTCCTGGCCAAAATGGCACATGGAAGAATCCGCAGATATGCTGGAGGTGCAAAGGAACAGGTGCACCTCCACCTCCACTGCCCCCACCGCCTGGAGATGCACCTCCGCCAGCAGGTGGCAGTGAGGGTGCTCAAACTTTCGAAATCGAAGGTGTGCCACCTGGATATGTGTATAGACATACTCCACTTCCCAACGCTCAATGTTTCAATCTTGATACGTATGCCAAGGATCGCAAGCACCATAGAGATTTTATTCCAGATTTGCTGACCGATGAAGGAACATCCACTGGTTAGTACGCTATCTGCTGCATGGCAATGCAGCTAACATCCATTTTGCAGATGAGAGCAGCCTATTGAGCGAACCTGACAGCGAAGATGAGCATTGATAGAAAGGAACAGGATTTTTGAGTAATATTATTATCTACAATTAGCGGACACTTTAACGTATGTTTTAAAGGATATATTTATCTGCATAATTAAAGAACATTGTAGTGATAGAGGAGAAAGTACATGAAGATGATAGAATGGCTGCGAAAACAGCATTACTGATATTCTATGCCGAATTAAATGTTTGCATATTGCAGATATGCCTGTTGCAAAATGAGCATCAACAGAGCAACAACATTCTTGGTCCTGTAAGTCAGGCAATTACAAATTGACTTAGTCGTTGTTATACATAATCAAAGTATTGGCTGCCTTGATAGGAAAAAGAGAATGCTACGTGCTCCCTGCCACATCTTGGCAATGAGCATCAACAGAGCGCCAACGATTTTTGGTCTTGCATCTTGTGTAAGCCAAGTGGCACTTGATTGCAGACATCTATAAACAAGAAGTTGGCTGCCTTTATAGGCAGATAAGGAAGAGATGTTCCCACAACAGCCTCCCAGACAATCACAACTTAATTTGATTTCAACGCTTCAACTCAGTGTTAGTGAATGTTTTAGCGTATAAAACCGGTCAAAACTACATATATACACGGTAATGGCCACATTACACTTTGATTAAGCATGACGCAAGCTCACAAATCGTTGATGCACTATTGACGCTCATTTTCAAAATCCTGCACATAGTGTGTCGCTTTCTCTTCTGCCTATACAGGCAGCCAATACTGTGATTTTGTCTAACAATGACCACATCACTCTTTAATTACCTGACTCACAAGCCAAAAAATCGTTAATGCTCTATTGAGACTTATTTTCAGGAGATAGTAGCAATCTCGTAGCTAACGTTTTTGCTCATCAAGGTGGCCAATACATTCATTATGCATTGCAATAACCAAGTCTCTGATTAATTACCTGACATACAAGACCACAAATTGTTGAAGCTCTGTTGACGCTGATTTTCAGATTTGGGCAGGGAGCGTGTCGCTTTGTCTTTTGCCAATAATGGCGGCCTATACCTCAGTTATGAATGTCTGCAACCAGTCGCCACTCAGATTCACCATCATGCAAGCCCAAAAATCTATGATGCTCTGTTGACACTCATTTTCAGAATGCGGTAGGAAGCATGTCACTTTCTCTTTTCCATATAAATGTGGCCTATAGCTCATTTATGAATGTCTGCATCTGATCGCCGCTCAGATTACCCAAGATGCAAAACCAAATATCATTGACACTCCATTGACTCTCATTTTTAGCATGAGGCAGCAAGCATATCTCTCTTGTTTTTGATTATAAAGGCAGCCGATACATCCTAAAAAGACAATGACATCCCAAAGTCAATATTTTGCGATTAGCAGTAGGATATCTCAATGCGACCACAAATAGAAAAACCAGAAAACCAGAACAGGACATTGGAATCGACTGGTCTAGCTAAAGCCAGCAAAACCTATGGGTTGACTGGTGCTTGTCCAGGGTTGGCCCACCAAGTAGCAGCATGTTGGGTTGTTCGACACTTCTGGAAGCAAACCAATCCATTTTTGCACTCCCAACCCGGATGGCTGGTGGGTTACCTGGACCCGTTGCTAATACTATCTCAATTACACTCTTCAAGTGCATCTCCACACTTGTGCAATTATGCCTCCAAGTATATCTTTATGCTTACACAATATTGGCCTCCAAGTCCATCTTTTGTTCACTTGATCACTATTCTGAGGTGCATCTATAGCAGATATGTACCACCTGGACCCAGTTCTAATAGACCATGTTGTAGTGGTGGATTGATATACTGATACCTAGATACATAAATACATGCATACATAGATATATGGATGTATATTTACATAGATACAAAGATATATCAATACATAAATTTGTTGATATATCAATCCATAGTTACATAGATGAATATACAAACTAAACATATCAGTTATAAACTCATTTAACAATGTGTAGTAACTATGATTTTCAGATTCACCAGCAGTGTATGCAAAGAATTTACTGATTTGCCCAGACTGCTCAGCAGTGATTCAACATTGTTCAATAACTTTCACGTGCCTTCTACCACACTGCCCATATTGCTGCCAGTTTTTCTATAATGTCACATATTTGTCACCAGCATTGCCAGGTTCAACTGATGGCCACTGAAACCATTCTGTCATTTTCTACATTGGACTGATGTAGATATCTGGCCCAACAACTGACACATACTCCCAGAGACTCCTGGTGTCAAAAATACATTTACCTGATAAAGATAACTATTGCAGTGTTAGCTAAGAAAAGAAGTCTGAATCCTAATATATAAAACATATAAAACTTGCAGAAATCTCTAATATATTGACATTGGCTGGTATTACACCCAGAGAATAAGATATATTATATTATCTACCCTGTCTGTGGGTTCATGTGTATTAAGCTTTTAGTATCAGTTAATCCATCAGTGATTCCATGGGATGGACCAGTCTGTCAATTTGCAGAATTCTTTATGGTTATCTGTATCTGTCTGTAGTGTCATGGAGTCTTACTACTAACTTTATATGTTTGTGATTGCACTGAGTCCTATTCTGATTATTCATTTCAGTGTGGGTTAATAGAGTTTATGTATTACTGTTGCTTTCCTGTGGAAATATGATGCTTTTCAATTTTTTGATCTGTCTGCAGATTGGGGGAATCCATATGTATTATTCTATGCTGTATGTGGTTTCATGAGGCTATTCTCTCCTTACCTATCTTTACTGTATTGTGGTGCAATAATGTCTTCGCTAATCTCCACTCAATTGTGGGGTCTGATATACTTTGCTTGACTGTAGTTATGCAGATTACTTTTACACCACCAACTTGACTCTAAATTCACAGAATTCTGGAAATGTATTATCTGTTTCTTTGGTTATTTGGTTTTTTACCTGGAGCATTATCATAAGTCTTATTGAGTTTATTCAGTCCACTGTGGAGTGTCAGTTATATGTATCTTGAGTTCTATCCTATGTCACACTTGTGCTTCTGAAGATAATACAGATATGTGGAGAGTTTCTGCATCATGGCTTTTATTATCCTGTAGTATACATCGTTTATCTATAGTTCAGGATTCGAGTTCTTGCTGTGGGAGCTCAGTTCACAGAGTATAGTTAGAGGGGAAAGTGTTACATATCCATTGGCAAGTGACTCAAAGTGGCAAGTAACTCAAGAATGGCAAAACATCAAAGTTTTTTCTAATAATTCTCTGTATATTCATTGACTCTTTCTCTTGTCCTTCTCTTCAACATATTATAGAATAACCACACAGTTCTCCCCTAAGTACTCTTGTAACAATCTCAATTGCCAGATAACTTGAAATGAGGTCATCAATATACTGAGATCACTGAATTGACTCACTGGCTACAGGTTTACAGTTATACACAAAGCTATAATATTTCACTGATGACCACCACTTGTATTTGCAATTCAGAGTATCCAAGATCTTCCATAGTACTCCAGGCTCTCATGTATCAAACAACAGAGCTTTTTCTATTATAGTAGAATAGACTTTTTCTACTCATATATATCATAATTCCCATCACAAGACCAAATTGGCAAAATATCGCTTGTCAAAATCGGTAATACCACTCCACTCCCTCCATTTATTCAAAGTTAGTATTGTGTTAATTCCATCTGAGCCACAGTCTATCGACAGAGTTCCAGACATATATATTTTGCCAAAAATACCTATTTATTATGGCAACTACAGTGCTTTATTTATTCAAGTGCAGCATGACTTTCAGAGTCCAGTAAGTATAGTATGTTACTAAACTTAATATTGCAATTACTGGGGAATAGCTCAAAATACCTCAGTAATACAAGAAACCAACAAATATAACAATGTAAATAATCAATTATTTAGTTAACTGTGATAATATTTGTTAATTGAGCAGTAATGAGTATTTGCATTGATATGGCAATTCACCCACACTTGTAGCAAGAATGTGAAAGTAATAAACCGGGATATATTCAAATAGCCCTAACATGATTGTATATTCATCAGCTACAAACATAGTATTGTAGTTAGTGGGTGTGTAAAATACCCACTGAAGCAGATTGAAATTTTACCAGAGACAATTTTTTACCATTCATCAGTTATCTGGAAAGGTTCAACAGCCAGCAGTAGTCCTTAGGAAATGTGCAGGTATGCGCAGGAGTGTGCAACCATGTGCAGAATACACACATGTGGAAGTAATGTAGTATAACTCTACTGTTTAACTCAATGCACATCATTTTGAATGTGACAGCAATCCAGCATCAATGTGGCATCAATGTACCATCCAATGTGGTCTTTTGAACTATATTATTGGGAAATTGATCTCACATTCAAAACAATTGATATTGTTGCAACCTGAAATACCCCACAAGTTCAGCCAATGTATACATTATAAAGAATTCAACATTAATACAGCGTTAACTCAGCATTAATAAATAGGGCATTTTTGGTACAGTAGGTATCTGGAAGAAGCGGTGATTCATGTGACGGTCCGAGTAAATCCCCTTTGGTGCTAGTTACAAATAGAGCCACTTTAAAACTGACTCTCTAATTAGAGAATAAAGGAATAGGATTCTGGAGACTGAGATGTCCGGAGATGAGTGAATTACGGTTTCCCTCGGTAGATACCTAAGAACTTTGTACTACCATAAGAAAAAATTGCAATTTTTGCAGACAGACACAAGTCGGGCGTTGGGATAAAACAATCGAAGAACGGTCCCTGACCGCTATTGAACGTAATGGTGACAGTTTAATAACAGTTTATCCTAATAGACTAACTTGCATCCGTTTATAAAATCTCACATTTTTCTTACAGTAGGCATGCAGCAATGTTATCATTTTGTACCTTACTCAGGGTAGGGTGTTAGTACTAAAAATGGCGGCACTCAATACCATAAAGCTACCATTGACTATCTCTCACACTTGGATCAAAGTTTGGTTCAGAATACTTACCCTCGGTGCATCACCGGGTGTCCTCTTTTTCGGAGGAGGAAATAAGGTTGCATTATTCCCTTTACCCAGATATGATATGAGACGTGCAGGAGCAGAAGAGAAACTCTGGGAGTATATAAATATATATCAAGTATCCGTCCATGTTGCTACAAGTCCATGATATTGTAGCATATGCCACGAGGACTCCCACGCATACCAGATCTAAAGTATTAAGACATTACGATAGAGTTCACGTCATAGCCTCTAAAAAGCTCGATATATTTAATAGATACTGCCATTTAGGACGTGGTAAGATACGGCTTCTCAAGCAGTTATTCTAAACCAGTATTCATTGCCATAAAATAACTTCTCTTGTCCGGATGCTTGGCCGCCGTCTGAGATATCTCGATAACCGCGAACGTTCTAATAGTTCCTGCTGAACAATTACCAGTTTATACACTACTATTCCATCCATCCGGAATACGGTATTGATTGCCGGATCATAGAATGGTGCAGCGCCTGGTACTCTATCTGAGTCAAAAAAAAGATTGACACCTGGTGTTTTACAACATCGACCTCTAAACCTCCGCCCGTACGGAGTCTAACTTGGGCTTCCATAGTGTTTGATGATCGGGAAAAAACGCCCCAACACGATCAGGGTGTCTTCTGTTCAGCTTTAGTACTTTGTATGAAGCATTCACATATTGATTAGACAGTAACCAGGCTCTTGCAACTTGTATCCCTGTGCAGTTCTAGCCCGAGAGATCTTCTATAGCGATTCTAAACTCTAATGTTCACAAAATTTCAAGACCACTCCTTCCGGAATTGTCAAACTTCAATCTCCTGATGAACCTACCAATGCAGAGTACGGATGCATAGACTTCATCGAGTGATGAGTTGTGTTACGAAGCACAGGCAACTGATCTATAAATGCTCACTTGTTGGACACTCCTGTGGCCTAGATTAGATTTGACTGCATGATAGCTGTCAGGAGCCCTAACCCTCTTTGAACTACATTTGCTGTTGCCAGGTTCAAATTAAGCAGGATTAAATTGAAATTGACATCCGCGCGTGGTTGAAGTACTGTAGAGGCGGTAATTGAGTAATCTGGGTTTGACTGATGTCTCTCAAGCTGCCGAGTTTGTTCACAATAGCATCGGGTTCTGCTCGCTTAAACGAGCTAACGTGAATCCATAGTACTAGCTGCCATTACCGTTTGGGTTTCAATAAGATGTTGCCACGATAAAGCTAGACCGTAGCTCTCCACATTTTTCATATGAAGCCCATCTCATTGTTCATGCATTCTAGCAGAGGCCTGCCATAGTGTTAAAGCGCGGCCCGTGTCGTATATATTAATTGTAATGTAACTTGCATTATATGATAAAGTATGTTCAATATGAAGATTTTCATATCTACCAACACAGAATTGATTACATATCACCGCCAAGTATCCCGCCAAGGATTAGAGCGCTATTTTGTGAGTGAAGCACAGGAGCCTGTACATGCACCAGAGACTGGATGAAGGAAAACTGGAGGGAATGAACATGTACTGGTAATAATAAAGTATGAGCTGGCAGGGAAGAAACGGTGCTGGAGAGAGAGAATGAGAACTGGTGATAATGTAGGCAGAGTGGACGGAAAGTGGAGATAGTGGGTGCTGGAGAAAGAAACAACTGCAGAATGATAACTAGAGGGAGCATGGGAGGTGAAAAGAGTGTGAGTTAGGATACAGAGTGCGCAGCACCTGCACATATGCAAGTCGCCATAGGTTGCTTGGCCGCTGCGCGGTTAAACAACCTAAGCAATGAGTAAGTGTGCTTCAATTCTTTTCTACTCTTCTTTACTTGAGATTTGTGAAACTTTGTCGACCGCTCAAGTGTGCTAACGAAATCTTCATATTAACTCCTGAGCGCAGCGAAGCTCACATGTCTCGTCCCATCTGGCTACGCTTACTCATCTAAGGTTTTTCGTGGCATAGTGGTATTTTCTCGATCGTTAACTAATATATCACATAATCACATTAAACCTAATACATACTCCACTACCTACACTAAACCCCATTTTCTGTCTGAGCTCGAGACAAAAAAGTATGTCTTCATCACAGCCTCCACCGCGCTTTTCGAGCACCATCGTTTGCATTGGCGCTGGAATGTCAGGCATAGCGCTCGGCGCTCACCTGAAGCTTTCCTATGGCTTCACCGATGTCCACCTTTATGAGCGTGAAGCATCAATCGGGGGCACATGGTGGCTCAATACATACCCTGGCAAGTATTGCAGTCTCTAGGGAACCAGCAATTCTAACTACTTGCAGGCTGCACGTGTGATGTGCCATCAGCCTTATACTCATTCTCGTTTGCCCAGAATAAGGAGTGGACAAAAACATATCCTTCGTCCTCGGAAATCAAAGCGTATGCCGACAAGGTTGCGGCAGAGTACAATATTCCAGCGAGAACCACCTTCAGAACGGAAGTCGTCCGAGCTGAATGGAATAATGAGAATAGTCGGTGGGTAGTGTACCTTAGGAATCGGGATAGCGGCCATGAGTATACACATGACTGTAAGATTCTTTTTAATGCGAGTGGACTCTTGGTCGACCCAAATATTCCACAGTACCCCGGTCAAGAGAGGTTTGAAGGGGTGACAATGCATTCTGCGAGATGGGATCATTCCGTGTCATTAGAAGGGAAGAAAGTTGCTGTTATTGGGAATGGATGTGGGCTTTTTTTTATCGCTAGCCGCACGTACGGACCAAACTAATATTTTTCAGGTACTGGAGCACAAATAGTTCCCGCCATTGCTCCCCAGGTAGCATCTATGATCCAATTCATCCGCAGTAAACACTGGATTCAACCTTCCATACGCCTACCATACACACCCAGTGTCCAGTGGTTCCTCAAGAACATCCCCTTTGCCCAGACGGTCCATCGGTTCATAATCTTCCTTGGTGCAGAAGTGGACTATTCCCTCCAAAATCAAAATGCGTACTCTGTCCGGCGGAGAAGGGTTAAGATGAAGGCCGTGAAGAATTATATGCGGAAGAAGGCCCCAGTAGAATATCATGATTTATTGATTCCGGACTTTCCAATTAGTTGCAAGGTTTGTCTTATTCTCTATCGCGCGAATCCCTCCTAATTCAATCAGCGCCGCATCTACGACCCAGACAATAGTTACCTTGAAAGTCTCGCCCGGCCCAACATAACACTAACTGACAGCCTCATCCTCAAACTCACGCCAACAGCAATCCACACTTCCACAAAGGATTATCCCGTTGATGTCATAATATATGCTACAGGCTTTCGAACAAACGTAGAATTCCAGGGAATGGAAGTAGTTGGTCTAGGGGGAAGGACACTTCATGAGCATTGGAAGAGCATTGGAGGCGCTGGATCTTATAACAGCACGGCGAATCATTATTTCCCCAACTACTTTATGATATTAGGCCCAAACTCAGCTACAGGCCATACTAGTGCCCTCATGGCTAGCGAAAAGTAATGTACACCCTCTGCTGCTTCCGTAATTGCGGTTGCTGATTTGCACAAGCACTATCCTCTATGCCCTCAAGGTGCTTAAGCCAGTTCTAGAAGGTTATGCGTCCTCGGTTGAGCCTAAGAGGGAAGCAGAAGTCACCTACATCCGGCGGGTTCAAGATTCCTTGAAAGATAGTGTTTTTAACGCCGGATGCACCACTGTAAATTCTTCCTCACCAAAAGCTGCTCTCGACGAAAAGCTCACCTACTGACCATCCAAAGTGGTATAAGAACAAGGAAACTGGCTGGAATGCATCTATATACCCTTGGAGCCAGTTCCAATTCTATTTCATGTGTCTTTTCGTCAACGAAGCGGATTGGAATATTACTGTAAGCCACTCTCTGTTCCATTTTCTTTCTTTTCCTTCCTGATGCGTTTGCGGCAGTATACTCAAAAGCCTCCGCGTTCACTGACCCCAAAACTGATGGTGCTCGGCGCCTTCGTGGCGGTGTTTTGGGTTTTTTTTGGACGTTTCTGGTGACGACTCGCTACCGTTTGGCTGGGAACGCCTGGATACTTCTTTTAGAGCATCTCTGAGGCCATAGATATGCGTTTGGTATTGGGTTTGGTCAACATGACCTCTAGGTGCGCTTTTTTTTAATGAACTAGATACCAATTAGGTTGAACTTTTCTTCGACCCCTTCCCTCGATTCATGATAATATCGGTCGTGAAAGATTGCTTCAAATAACAATTATGTGGGTGAATGGTCACTCATTTGTTTGTTTGTAATCATATTGCATTCGAGAATGGTCACTCGTTGGGGGAGGGGTGGTCCATCAATCGTTGAGCATACTAGTGGATGTGATTGGGACTTGTTGGGAAGCCGTGGTGCTTGCTGTTGCCTTTAGAGCCCACAAGCAGTGTGAGCTGATGGCTCCGTAGTAAACACTTCCTGGTCACTATTATTCGTTCTTCAATCGAATCCATCCGTCAAGAATGGTAACTGGTAGCAGAACCATCACTAATAGTCAAAATTGTCGCTTAATGTAATCACAGAAGCTGGCAAGCCATTCGATCCCTCTCTCGTGATCCGACCAATACAGGGGGAGACGGAAGGACGGAACAAGGAGAGGCAGAATGGAGAATTCAAGAGGGAACCCTTTCCATCCAACTTACGTCGACATGAATCAATAAACCTCGAAGCAGAATCATGTACGAGTGGCTAGCTAGAGGGAAGACTGCATCATCCTCTTGTTATTTAATATACCTCATTCCGCAAGTGACGAAGGTTGTTTTGTATGGAAACTTCTGGATAGCGCTTATATTGCCCGTAAACTTAACCCACCAGACGAAACAACCTTGAACCCCTCCAGCCCAAGCCACTAATCATCTGCCAAAGCGCTGAGGTAAATATTCCTTTGATAGTTTATATATACTTATGTACTGCTTACATCAATCCATCCATGAACCCGAACATACCATCAAAAGAAACCAAAGACAACGGAAAATGTGAGTAGCCACTGTAAACAAGTCGGGCTATTTATCACCGATTTTGGTTTCCTAATGTACAACACACACACACACACACACCACACACACACACACACACACACACCACACACACACACACACACACACTCACTCACTCACTCACTCATGCAGTCACTCATTTACATCGTCCCCATCTCCCGCTTCCTTATCACCTCCCTAGTCCCAGCGCCTGCATGATTACTATAATGAGAAAAGACACGAAACCAGATGATACAAGTAGTTGGCCTAAATGTTGGTCACCGTCACCACAACTAAAAGCGGCAAGTATCAAGACCACCGAAGAAGAGGAGGGAACGCAAACAAAGATAAAGATTTACACCGTTCAGTCGCCCCCCGGAAAAAAACCACAACCACCAACGCCGAACCCAGAAAGCTGGAAGGAGGTAAGTCCACAAACGCAAAGGAATCCCATAATGCTGTATGACGACGAATACCATAAGCCATCAAGAAAAAAAGGACAAAACAAAACAGAAGAACCACAAAAGTACACCTCCCGAGTCACATCTAAAAGCAATGAAAACTTTTCGTCTTTTTAATACGACGTAACCTTGCAAGAGCTGTCAAGGTCGCCGCCGCTGTAGCATCCGGTTGGCCAACTGCTCGACTTGCAGATTCATTGGCAAGGACAAGATCAGAAATAATAGGTTTTTCTTTGACCGCCGGCGGATTCTTCAGCGTGTTCTTGTCCATAACTCCAGCTGAACCATCATACCGGCCATGTAGTCACCCATCACTGGGTTCCTTCCGCCATGACTTCCAAAGCTTAACCTTCTTGAAGAACCTTGATGATCGTCTCTGCATTGTCCCGCTGGTGACAACAGCGGTAGTATTGCAACAACCCTTTGAACACGAGTGATCACTGCAGTCTCCTAGATCGGGAGGCGATGATCTGGGCCGATCTGGAGATGACGATGCCTCACTAGGTGCACCAGCCCTCAGGTGCTCAGTCGAGTGCTGATAGGTCGGCCTCTTCTCAGAAACCGGCCCATATCCGTTAGTTCGTGCCGGTTTTTGCTTTGGATGGGTGACAACCACAGTTACAGCGGTCGCGTTACCATTGCCAGAATGTGTATGTTGTGGTACTGCAACCCCGGACCGACCGTCTTGCGATCGAGGTGATGTGAGACCAGACCGAATGTCGGATCCACTTAACGATGTATTCGCGTCCGATCTTGGCATATCGGAATCCATCAATGCTGTACCGAGGACTGCATTTCCGCCGGCCGAACGTTGGTCTGACGGTGCTATTGTTGAAGACTGTACAGCCCTGGGTTGGATCGAACCTTCGACTGTTTGTTTATCTTGCAGGGGCTGAGCAGTATAAAGATCAATTTTTTTACTCCATGAGTCTTTATTCGCCATCAACTCTTCAACACTGAAAGTCATCTCAGGCAAAACTTTGCTCAAGTTCTCAAAGAGGGGTATTGCAAACAGATTCATGAAGCCCACTTGTGACTTTGCAAGAGCCACAACGGAACCAGTCACTGGCGGTGCAACTAACGAGGAGGGTATACCTAAATCATGTTCCATATTTGCCTGGCGCGCAAACTCATCGATTAGGATAGTGGCCCACGCTGCGGAGCACTCATGTTTTCGGGCCTACCATAAGTTAGACTGACTCATCATATTATCAATGGGTCGTCCACCTACCACATTACTGATATCAGCGCACTTAATAAGTAACGCGCATAACAGGGTCCGGTAGTCTGAGACGACCTTCTCATCCCACTGTCCGGATCCACCTTCCTTCTCGTACTTCTTCCTCAGTTTGTCCAATTTGCTCATGAAGTCAAAATGGAGACCCATGTCTGTCGCCAAAATCATATCAATCATCATCTTTCTAACATCCAGCGTTTTAGGCCAATGACTCTGCAAAACTTGAGAGAAAGCTGCACAATGAAACGATTCAAGCACCGATTTATCGTTGTAAAGCTGCGCGAGAGGAGCCTTCAAAGTGACAAGAAACGCATTGTTCACACCAGGATGCCCAACATCGTGGCCAATTGCGACAATTAATAGAGTAAGCGCATCCATAGGGGTAAGGATACGAGAGAGAGAATGGTGATGTTTCGGCGAATTCTCTGGCACAACACTGGGACCGTATTGCGGCAAAACTTCAAGCTGTAGCATGAAAAAAAATATTGCCTGCAATACGTCCACAACATGTCGGAAGTTGTGATATGGAACCTGGTCGTTATAGGACCCTCGGCATGCGATCAGAAAATTAATGAGGCGGTCTGCTACGTTTAGAATGTAGGCCCTGGCATTTAACGACAAGAGGAGACATACCAGACGGAATAACGAAACCTAAGACCTCAGGCATTGTGAAGGCGTGTTCAAACATAGTCTGAGCGCAATATACTAACTCTTCGTCCGAGAAGTCATGGGCCGAAAAATCCCATTGCCCTACTGCTTGTCGAATGACCTCGGCCCTGGACTTTGCAATTCTAACTCGACTGCGCATGCTGAATGAGTGATGGGGCCCCACAGAAACAAAGTGATGCAACCTACCCTCCTGATGATGAAACTTTTATTCTTTTTGGACTGCATATTTCAGTCATAAGCTCGCGCACCCTACAGATGTCAAAAATTTCATCACCCTAGTCGGCCTTGGGGAGCAAGTTGCGCAACACTCACATCTTTTCCCTGAGATACGAGTAATTATCACTTTTTGGTTCATCGATACCAACCCATGACCGCTTTCTCGATTTGTGCGCGGTTTTTTTAGCTCTATAACAGTGAAGATGCAGTGCCTTTGCGTTCTCATTGGAGAGTGGACACTGCACAACATCCCAGGCTCCATTGTCGACACATTGCATTTCTCGGGCTGCATTAGAACTCTCGATGTTGATGTCCCGAAACTCCGATGTGTCCCGTTTTCCCGGTCCGTCGTCACCCGTCAAAAGAACTACTGGAACTATTGAGCTCGACATTCGGGCATTCTCAATTTCTATACAAACGAACTTCAAAAGTGGAAGTCCAAGTATATCCACCGGACTAGCAGCGATTCCAGAATCATGCCGTCCGTCCGAGCTGTTATTCCCTTCTTCGGGATGGGATAGCAAAGGAACATCGAGAAGTAGCAGTATGGGATTCAGATCGTTGGAGTCAATATTCGAAAGGGCAGATACGCATGATTGAGCGGAGGTGCATATTGTAACTTGAAATGGATAATGTCAGCATGTGTTCAAAATCCAAGTTGCTCAAGCAAGAGCACCATATCAGACATACCTGAAGAGAATGTCGAAAGAAGCGCTTGTATGTTTTGTTGCACCCCCCGGTGTTCTCCATCTGTATCATGCTTTCCATTCATTCCATTAAGTAGAATGCCACCCCGACGTTCCACTCGGTCGCACTTTGCCCGATGATCGATATAGACAACGCGAAAAGTGTTCGGATCCATGGCTATAGCTGGCGAATTGATATATTCAAACCTAAGCCCGGCCACCTTCTGTTAAGAGATACCTGTGACCGCCTCTTTATGTATTTTCTTGTTGTAACGCGGGCCCAAGTTGGACGACCTCAATTGGTGTGCCCTTACGAAGAGCGATGATTCCGAACTGGTATGAAACTTTGTAAGAATGTAAATCGACTTGAAATTCAATCCGAGTTCATGAGGTCCGGAAAGTGTGCGGTGGGTTCTAAATTATTCAGTAGGCGGCAAATAGATGATCCCTTACAATGACCGCCGTTATTTGCGTAAAGATACTTGAGAGGACCTGTAATTGTAGACGGCGGACAAAATGGAAGAATGCACAAACCCTTGAACTTCCGGGTTAAGTGAACGTAGATAGTGACGCTTTAGTAAATATTTAAATGCGCAAGACAAGCTTAAAGGACGAAACAAGTAATGTGAATCTGCAAGTCGACAGGAGGGACGAGGAAGACGGGATGGGTAACCGCGGGTAGAGGCAGCACCTTTTACTAGAGCGAGCGACGGATCGGACGCGAGATGCGGGCAACGTCTTGAGTGGTGGTGGTAGTGGCGGCGGCGGCGGCGGCGGCGGCGGTAGTTAATTTCGAAGGAGAGGATGAGACGAAGTGGCGGGAGTACTCGACAGAGAGAGTATATGCACAGGTATGTGTGGATCGACCAGGTTGAAGGAGTGTGGTGGGAGAATGGGAGAAACGAAGCAGCAGAACAGAACGTCCGTCGTGCAGCGTAGACTCGGAGGGTTTTGAGGAGTGGTAGATAGTGTTGGGGGCGAAGGTAATGGCAATGGCGACGGTAATGTAATGGTAGTGGGAAAGACGCACGCACAGAAGGAGAAAGGAAGAACGGACAAGACAAGACCCGACGGCTACTACAACTACAACTATTACTACTACACCTAGAGGTAGGTAAGTCGGTACTCCACCCACTGTAATTCCATGTAGTCTACAGCACTCTACGTCTGAGTTGTGATGCGAATGCAACTGTGAATGTGATGTTCGATGTAGTTCTTCTACTCGTGGAGTTCACTTGCGCTACTGCTGCCCACGGTTCACTCGATCGAAAGGAGGGGAGGGTGCTACTGCTGGAGATTGGTTGCGGGATCTTAGAGTTACCGATATGCTTCTCCGATTCGCAGAAGAAGAATTTCCAGACAGGCTCTAGAAGAAAAAGTGACCCGACAATCCAGTGCTGCATTTCCCAACGCCAGAAATTCTCCGACAGCACATCCCACAGCTCCATCACCACTACTACTACCACCGTCTTCTCCTGCTCCATCTCATCGTCCTCCTCCTCTAGTTCTCCTAGTTCTCCTTCTCTTACTCTTTATCCAGAGATTTACGTGCGCACACCGATTAATATCCTGCTTATGGTTCAGTAGGATGTTGGGTTTCGATTGCATACTAGGAAGCACCTGTGCTCTGCTGCCATCTCACCTCGAGTCGCCGCTGACAATTTGTCTCAGTTCTTTCTCGAAGCGGGTGAGAGCTCGGGTTTCCGTGCCTTCAAGCTTACCTACCTCAATTTCCCCGAATGGTGGAGCGGCGAGCAGCATTCGACTTATCCTTCCGGCGTCACTTCCTGTGCAAGGGTGGTATGTATGGAAAATCCAGAAAATTCTACCTATCGTTCTGGAACGGTGATTAAACTTGAACGAAAGACGACGATTGGCTGAATTATGGACCGTATTTTCATGGATATATTAATAATGTTTTTGTCCTGAAGACCGTGCATATTCATATTCATAGGTACTTTTCCACTGCTTAAGACAGCGTAGTTCTCCAAGTTTTGTTGTCCGCCGTCGCAAAAGTAACTGCACTTCCCTCTTTGCGCTTTTGTTTGCCGGATCTATCCAGGGAGCCCCTGTTGGATACCAGCCAATCACACCTATCGTTCCTGCGTCCTTCTCTTTTCGTTCTTCCTCTGCGCCTCGAATTTTCCCTGAACCCTGTCGAAGAAGGGTACTAGTGTGGTACAAATTTGTACTTTGGAATGCAACCAGCTTCGATGGAAGCTCAGGTAGCGAATGGCTTGGGAGCCACTTGCGGATGCATTTTCGCCTTGGCATTTGTGTCCGACATGGGTCACATTTTTAGTTCGTGCGGTGACGGGGCCCTGCTCGACGCGAATCAACACGAAACTATACGGGGTATAGCTGATTACCCGGCCGCTACTATGTATAGTACGTTCAGTGCCATGACGTCCATGCAATCCAAACAACCCGCCCAAGCCAAGACAGCAATACATTCAACATTAATATCCCCAAAGTTCATGAACACTCATCAGACTTTTGTTAGACTTCCAAAAGTAGAGTACCGTAGATCTGCCGAATTAACCCCGTTATTCGCTTATCCAGTGACAAGGCGGTAGTGCATTCAATACAGGAACGCCAGAACATTATTTTCTCGTGTCCAGACGCTCAGCCCTAGCTCGTCGCTGTCTGGTGGCTGGCATAGCGCATGAGTCGAAAATCCGAGCCTGCGAGGATTTGGGGCTCAACAGGCAGCCAAATGAGATTTAACCTTAATGATCCCCGCTACTTTGCAAAAATTAGATAAATCCAAAAGTTTATTTCCTTATAAAGGATATTTTTCGAAGAACGGTACCTAAGTCTGGGCACGAGAAAAGAACATTATACTCCATCACGAACACCCGCCACAAAGACGCAGAAGCAGAACAGAAATACACATAGTGCTTCTACATTCAATCACACACCCCTGTTATTTCCTTACCGCCAGTTTATTTAGCAAACATTTCCTGTTCCTGCTTCCGGTCCTCTGCCACATCATGTCAAACAAAATATCGCATGTCTCGGCCGGGCAGATGAGACTAGCTGCATAGCCCCTAATGTCGAAACCGCAGAAGAAGCCGGCTACTCCACTAGAGTATTCCGATCCGAGTCTCCCATACACCGTATCACTGTACTAACAACCGCAGGAACCATGGCTCATGCATGAGGATCCGTGGCCCAGTCACTTCGCCACAATCTAGCAGTGCCTTACAGTCAAATTCCTTCAGAAACGCGTACTGTACCCGCACAAGCAGTAATCACTGAGACCTGCATTTGAGTTAACTGGGCTCGCTAGATAGTGCGACTAAGCGTAGTTACTATTCTTTGACACTACATTTGCTTCGGTACCAGAGGTCAGCAGGTTATCAATGTGGACTACGAGCTCGCAGCGCCCAAAGATGATCAAGAAGGAAAGGACAGCGGATATCTGAAGTGTTATTGTGCTTAGGTGTTGTTTACATTGGGGTTCTCATGTCCATCGGTTCAAGACTCGTCCCGAAAATTTGACGCTCAATTGAGCCGGTTGGGAGCATGGAGATGTTTAAGGCATGCGGGGAAGTGACGTTCGAGTAAAGTTCCATGTTGGTTTATAGCTCCCGGGAGAACGAAACTAGAATTAATCATACACCCTTATTCCCCTAATCAATCTCAATCACAAACTTCCCCACGCCCCCCTTCGCACTGTATATCACGTCACAGGCATCCTTCACCTCTTCTAATTGACTCAACTTCGCCACCCTTCCCACCACAGCTCTATACTTCCCCTCATCTACCCACCGCGCAATCTTCTCCAAATCCTCGTTGCTCAGAATCGTCAGCTGCACCTCAAACTTGCAGCCCCACCTCCCGACCCTCCACATATTCACAGCGAACACTACATCCAGTATCTTCTTTACCAGATAAGGAGTAGGCATCAGCTTCTCCATCTTATCTCCCGAACAAAGGCTGGTAATAGACACTATAACCCCAGTTCCACTTTTCATCACAGCAATATTGCGCATACATGTTGCCGCGGTATCATAATAAAAGTCCACGCTCCCCTTTTTCACCTCCTTGAGCACATCTTGCTGCGTGTAATCGATGACCTGATCTACGGTATCTTCGCCAAGAAACTCATCGACCTTGGAGAGCTTTGCAGTGGAGACAGTAGTGATAACTTTAGCGGCATTGAAGACGTGTTTCGCGAGCAGTATGGCTGCCGCGCCAGTTCCGCTGAGTGCGGCGGGAATGAAGACGGTTTTTCCGGAGAGACCGCCGGGGAGGAGCGCATTGCCTCGTTCGAGAGCTTGCAGGGCTGTGCTGGCAACGCAGGGGAGTGAAGCAGCCTCGATATGCGAGAGGGTGTTGGGCTTGCGGGCGAGGCGGTCGGTGTTGGCGACGGCATACTCGGAAGCGGCACCTAAGCAAGATAGTCCGCGAGGGAAACAAGAGAGGGAGAGTGGAGGGAGTGATAGATACCTCCACGAGTTATAGGGAGCTGAGTGTACACTTCATCCCCGACGGCAAAGTTGGTGACACTTTCGCCGACTGCAACGATCGTCCCGCTGAGGTCGTAGCCGATCTTGTGAGGGAACTCGGCGGTGTACATGAAGCTAAAGGAGCCGGAAGCAACCTTGACATCTGCGGGGTTAATGCTCGCGGCGTGGACTTTGATGAGCACATCAGCAGGGGAGGTAATAGAAGGGACAGGAATATCGATGACTGTGTAGTTTTTGGGAGTGGTGTAAGATGGGATAGCAAGCGAGTGCATGGTGGTGGGGAGGCTGGAAGTGGAAGACATGATGATTGAGTCGAGTTGCAATTGGAGAGGATATACGATATTCAGCGATGATATCTGGTGACGTATGGTGGATCTTACATCTGCATGCATGCAGCTTTGGTACGACTTCGCATGCTGTATTCCATCACCTCCACCTTTTGACTTATCAGTCGAGCTGCAATAGATTGACTCACTACACAGCGAAGGAATTATGCTGTTGCGAGAATTATGTCATCGTCACCGCCTATTTTGGTTCGCTAAGCTTCTCTTTTCTCACTAATATTTGCTGTCACAGTCTGGAAGAAACATTTGTATAGAGCACGCAGTTTTGGACCGACAAGTCGGAGGCTACCGTCCCACCAAAAATAGACTTTGCTAGTTCTGAGTTTCAAAGTTCTTGAAACCTTTGTTCTTGCTGTGCTCCTATCCCTTTGCCGGTAACCGGGTTTGGGCCCATAGATGGGCCCGCTTTTAAAATACACATCACACAACCACAATCCAGCCAAATGCCCCCCAGAATAAATAAAAATACTCTACATATGGTGAAATTCATAAAAACAATTTCATTTGGGTGTGCAACACAAAGCCTCATTGCAGTCCTCACACTTTATGCTGGTTTTCATGCCTTCTCCACTACCACCCTGACTTCTTCTCCACCTGCAAAGGAAAGAATCTGCACTACTCTGCATCCAAAGTGGGGAATGCATTCCTGGTACCTTTCGGCAGAGGGGAAGGGGGGTGTGCTTCGTACCAAGCCTGGTAGGCAGTGGGGGCAAGGCAGATTGTATGGTGAGAGCTGACTGAGTGATTGTTTGTGAAGCCGGAATGCCGGAGGAACTTTTCATTGTTGATGGACTTCCAGCTGGCAGATGGTCATGCACAATGCAGGGATGGAAGTCAAAGTGCTCCACAGTGTGCTCTTTGTTGACTGGAAGATCTCGATAGATTATAAGGCTATTGATGAGAGCTGTCTCCAGAATCCAATAGAACAGTGGATACAAATTGCATCTGGATATGAGCTGTGTATCAAAATAGGTTTGATACCGGTCAGCCACATCCACACCCACCTTGTGCTTGTTGTAGGCATCAACAATGACTGGTATATCAAGCTCTTTCTGGCATTCTCCAGGAAGAAATGTGGAATTTGCTCCACTTGCATTGGTGCTCTTGTTGCCTGGATGCTTTCTCATTCTCAGCACCAGTGAATCCTCACCACTTAGAGGGTAGATTGTAAACAGTAACATTGCTGCCAGGTACTCGGTACCGCTGCGACAAAACCCATAGCTGCTCCAGCAGAATATCCACCTTTGAATGCCAACAAGGCAAGTCTTCAGGAGTTTCAGTTAGGGAATTGTATGGAGAAACATGGAAGAAACAGCGGATCTCCTGAAAGCAAGTCTTGCCAAGGTAGGCTGCTGGTGTTAATCCATCCATGGGTAGGTAAACTCCATCCTTCATCTAGTACCTCTCAGGAGGAACTCCAATAAGACCCATATGAATTTGAATTGCCAGCCAGAGATAAAGCTCCTGAGCAGTAACTGGCTGCCAGGAATGCTGACACTCCTTCTCTGGCCCAAGAAGCTGCTGCTAGGTATAGGAATTGGTGTTTGCTACAAGTTGTCCCATAATGGAGTTGGTAAGAAAGAGATTGAAGATTTGAATTGGAGTAATGTCATCCAGCTCAGAGAATGAGATGGGCAATCAGTTCCATGCTTTGTGAGAAGGGACAATCAGTTGTAAAGGGTTGAATATGGGAAGCTCAGGATGATCTGTCAATTTTTGAATTGGTTTTTTGAGTGTTTTCTGTTGCATAAATAGATCTTGTACGGGCTGACTGGGCTGGCTCTCATACGGGCTGACGGGGCTGGATCCTATAAGGGCTGATGTGGCTGGCTCTGATGGGGGCTGACAGCTCAGCCATCTCTACATTTAGATGAGTATGTACGTGCTCGTACCGTATATATATATGGCCTTGTGGCCTTTTTAGATAGTAAAATCAAGCTTCTAGCAATCAGTATTTCAACAGGTTATGAGCCCGGCTATTGCTACCATATAAAATCCTATTCTCACGAACTCTAAAGAACCCTAAACCCGAAGAACCCTAAACCTCATCACTATAGCAACAGCCGCATAAACAACACTAAAACTCAACACCATCTCCACAGTCTCACGATGTCTTCCTCCGAACCCACCATCAACACAACCAGGTGCAGCAATATTCCCAAGTTCACTCACACGAACTATGACAAATGGAAGGACAACATGATTCTCACCCTATCAGCCATGAGAGCATACGCAATCGTCACCGGGGATGATCCAGAACAGCAGCCCTTTGATTTCGACCACAATAACAACTATGATGATTGCAAAGCTAAGGAAGCCGAAGCTGCGTGTATGATCAGACTTTCCTGTTCCCCCGAAATACGGTGTATCGTCAAGGGAAAGAGAAACCCTCACGAGATGAGGAACACACTAAAAACCAGCCTCGACACCGCCGGATGTTATATCGGCAGACAGGACATCGTTCACCAATTCTGTGCTTGCTGACCCAGGGTGGACCAACCACTTGATGCATCCATCACCAAGCTCAGTAACTACCGCACACAACTGGACCATACAGACGATGCAATCACCGACCGCGATTTTCGCACACAAATATTCACATCATTGCCATCACTGTATGCTACGATATTAATGGTCCTGAATAGTGTTACCAACGGGTCCGGGTATGGACCAGAAAAACAGTTCGGTTTGGGTCCAGAACCGTCCAAAAACCCGACCCGCTCCTTGCTGGTGGTCCAAACCCAGCCCTGTATCCCTCTACCCGCGGGTTTTGCCGCATTTGGCTAGACCGGTCAGGTCCAATCTCCGGTTCTGCATTTCAGGTTTCTCTATGTATCGTCGCATTCAGATATCCTACTGTTAATTGCAAAATATTGACTATGGTACTGCATTTTCATTTTCTGATGTATTGACAACCTTTATATAGCAGACAAGTAGAGAGACGCTCCCTGCCCCATCCTGAAAATGAGCGTCAATTGAGCGTCAACAATTGATGGTCTTGCATCTTGGGTAATCTAAGTGGCGCTTGATTGCACGTATCCATAAACAAGTGATTAGCAGCCTTTATGAGCAAATAAGCAAATGATATTACCATGATAGTCTCCTGAACAGTAACAACTTATTTCATATACAAAGGTGCAACTAAGTGTTCACGAGCGTTTTAGACTACAACAACGGCCAAAACTGGGTATATGGGCTTTAAAAGCCGGAGCGCACTTTGATGAACCATGATCGAAGGCCCAAGATCGTCGACACTCCGTTGATGCACATTTTCATGATGGGGCAGGGAGCATGACACATTGCTTTTTGCCTATAAAGGATGGCAACACTTCCATTATGTGCAATCACTACCAAATCGCGTTTTGATTACCCGACTTACAGAACCAAAAATTGTTGAAGCTCCGTTGACGCTCATTTTCAAGATGGGACATGGAGCATCTCGCTTTCTTTTTTGCGTATAAAGGTTGTCAAAACTGTTGTTATGTATAACCACTACAAAATTACTTTTTAATTACCAGACTAACAAGACCTGAAATAATTGACGCTCTGTTGATGGTCATTTTCAAGATGGTGCAGGGAGGGTGTTGCTTTTTTTTTGCCTATAAAGGGTGGCAAAACATCCATTATGTCAACTCCCTGCCAAATCTCGTTTTTATTGCCCGACTTACATGTCCAAAAATTGTTGAAGCTCCGTTGACGCTCATTTTCAAGATGGGGCAGGGAGCGTTTCGCTTTCTTTTTTGCGTCTAAAGGTTGTCAATGCTGTTGTTATGTATAACCACTACAAAATTACTTCATAATTACCAGACTAACAAGACCTAAAATCGTTGATGCTCTGTTGACGCTCATTTTCCAAATGGGGCAGGGAGCGTGTTGCTTTCTCTTTTGCCTATAAAGGGTGGCAACATGTCCAATATGTGTATTCACTACCAAATGGCAGTTTTATTACCCGACTTACAGGACCAAAAATCATTGACGCTCCGTTGACGCTCATTTTGGCACGGGCGTAACTGCATTATGGAACCATTCACTTTGGCATACTATATCAATAATGGTCTTGTGGCAGCTGTTCTGTGCTGTTCGTGTACATTCTCCTTTCTAACTACATTGTTCTTTAATGATGCATATAAATATACCCTTTAAAATATACTTTAAAGTGTCCGCTAATTGTAGATCATGATAATACTCAACAATCCCGTTCCCTTCAGTCAACTCTCCTCTTCGCTGTCATGTTCACTCAAAAGACTGCTGTCGTCTACACAATGGCTGTCAGCTGCATTGCCATGCAGCTGATGGTGTACTAACCTGTGGATGGACCTTTATCAGTCAGCAAATCTGGAATAAAATCTTTATCGCGCATGGGATCCTTGGCATATGGATCAAGATTGAAAAATAGAGCGCTGGGAAGCGGAGTATGTATATACACATATCCGGGTGGCACACCTTCTGCTTCGACGAGTTGAGTTCTCTCACTGTCATCAGGCGGTGCAGGGGGCGTTTCGGGCCTCGGTGGCGCCGGTCATGGTGGAGGTTCACCTATGCCTTTGCGCCTCCAGCGGGTCTGTGGATTTTTTGCTGAGCCATGTTAGCAAGGAAGACAGCTGTCCGTTTGATTGTCCCGAACGAATGCCAGGTGTCGATCTATAGCAGACTTCACCTTCATATGCCCGGGAAACACAACACCCCACTTCATCTCTTCTTGAACTTCGGCGCGTGGTTTGTTGATTCGTTGTTGCGTTTCCTCAATTGCAGCGCGCGAAAACCCTTTTTGAGCCATTTTGGCCATATTCAAGGCAAGACGCATGTCGGACTGTTCAAGCCGTACCCGACCTCCTTGTCTTGCCATAGTAGCTGACATGTTGAAAACCTACAAGACATTAGTTGCTGCTTCTAGAGTGATAATCAGCTGTTACCTCAACCATACATGACTCCGTAGCCTCCTCTGAGGTCTTGAAAGCCTGTTTCATCCATTCCCGGGGACATTTATCACCAAATTTGTCTGCGAAAATCCCAGCACTGACAACATCGTGATGTTCAATTTGGCGGACTTTGCGGACAAATGACTTGGTCGACCATGGATGTTTCCCATTACGGGCAGCGATGAATTGTTCATGTAGCTCGCTACGTACCCCAGCTGTGCGTTATATTGTTAGTTGACTGTTGAGTTCATCAATATGGATTGACTCACATCCGATCGCATGCTGCTTCCTATTCCTGCTGCTTCCGGTTTTACGTACTATTGTCAAAGTCACATCCTGGGTCATATTTTCGGTGGCTACAATTGCAGCGTCGCGGTGAATTGACTGGTGTCTGCATTGGTGCTGTGTTTCACTCGGTTGCGCATTGTTTGAAGCACCTGTCGTTCGGCTCGATTCGGCTTCAATCGCACCTGGTTGATGTATTCCTGGAGCCATGACTTGCTGTTGTGGAATGGTGAGGAAGATGATTACAAAGAGAAGTGGGAAGTCCTGAAGATTATATAGTTAGCTACAAGTCAAAATGGAAGGAGTGACAGCCAACTCGCACCTTCAATTCAAGCTGAATCCGGCTGTGTATAGCTGCAATGCGTATAGCTGCAGCGGATTCCAACAGTTCCGCAATTGGCAGTAAGTCGGTCCGATGTTGTTTGTTTGTTTGCAGGGATATATTGTGATGAACGACAGCTGATATCTGATTTTTGATAGATATAAAAAGGACATTCTTCGACGGAAAAGACGTCTGGTGATGTTTGTCTCAAGGCATCGCTGGGATCTTACATTGATCACACGCTAATCATCAAGTCTTAATGTACGGTTAGCATGAATATTCCCAATGAAGTGACGGTCAAAACGCTGATTTTGCTTTGTTCTAATTGATGAAACCTACCAACCTTGGCATAAAAGACGCAGCTTGCCTCCATGTGGTCCATATCTTGCAACATCCAACATCTCACCCAACAACAAGGTCAACACAAGATACAATGGTTAATGCTCCGAAAAAGAACCTGTCGCCACTTCTGGCAGGCAAATACGGCAAATTGACGATGATATCCACACGACAATGTCATCCAGTGATTAAAGGCAAGAGAGGCCTGGAGGCAGAAAGGGTCCGAATGTTGGGAGCATTGCGCAGCTTATGATCTAAAAAGAAGCTTTCAGCGGAGCAAAGACGGGAAACGCACTTTTTAAGCAATGAAGAAAAAGAGAAATGGATCGAGGATTATGTGGATCAAGAGACCTCAGTGGCAAGAAAGAGAGTTCAAGATGCGGAGACAGCAATTATGCAAGAGCAGGAACATATGAGTAATGTTGAAAAGGCACGATCGACAACCACAAAGCCTGAATCAACATTCGAGGAGATGTTGAATGCTATCGGAGACAGTCTGAGCAATCTTGCAAGTTCCGATGATGAGGAGGATGGGGAAGATGAGGTTGATGATGAGGAAGATACAGAGCTTGGCAAGCTGAGCGAAGATGATGAACCTGGCTGGGTGATGGGCACGATCTCCAACACGGTACAGCACCGCATAGAGATCTTTCGGCGGATGCAGATGACGCTTGACAAAATGACGCAACCGGGATGGGGGGACACAGCCGACTACTTTTGTAAGAGAGATATGAAGCTAGGGACGACTGAACTGAAGCTACCGGCAGTTGTGAAGCCCCAAACAGACATGGCAGTAGCCTCACCATCCCCGACAACATTTGGAGAGCTGATGCAGGTTCTTGATATCGTCCCTGGACAATCCCAAATGCCGCAAGTGACATCTCAACAGGGCAGTAGTCAAACGAGGCTGGGTTCAGAGAAACCTCAGGCAGAAAATCACATAGTATCTCCCATGCCGGACGCGGTGCCCGATTTGTCACAGAGGGCGATTGCGAAGGCAGTTCAACCCATGACCATTTACCCCAGTGTATAGCGTTGCTAGCTAATTACCATATAGAAATCGGCTTTGGACTAAGACACGGTGACGGCTCCTGCGTCACCGGAAGAATAGATAGCCAAATAGGTATTTTTGAAAACATATCTCGAGGAAAAGCAATTTGTACCTAATGTGTCACATGTCAGCTTTTTGTGGATTTCAGTGACCAAATTGTGAGACAGAATTATTCGCCAGTGTGTGAGCAAGGGTCGTACAGGCCATGCAAATGTTCTAGACACCAAATCAAGTCGATTGACGAACAATGAACTATATATGGTGTTGCCTGTTACGGTTAAATGATAAAACAAAACCTAAAATTGAGAGGAAATTTAATAACAAGGTGTAAGTCAGTGATATCATACGACTCATGGAAGGAGCGGTCAAAGCACATCCAAAACCCGGATGAATGACAGCCGTTAGTCTGCATTAATCCATGCAGCTAACTACATAACTCTCCGCTCAGACCTCCTGCACATGATTGAAAAATCGAGAATTGCTTATGGTACATCATGGAAATTGAGGGGAATGAGCTGGATAAGGAATGGTGAGGACGTTGGGATATAAATATCTAAAACTAGTGCATGGATTTTTATGCAGAAAATTGCCGGCTGACAGCGCTGAAATGCAATGGACATATGTCATTCATCATTCAAATGACATGTATAGTGGTGGCTTAGAAACTGAGATGTCTCGAAGATTTTGGATTCGAATGATGATACATAGAAACGGTATACTGGCTGCCAAAAAAGACTGTATGGATTTTATGCACAATTGTTGAGCACCCAATGACTGTTAGTATGTCTCTAAGGTGAGCTCAAAGGTGAGGGTCAATGGAGCGTCAACAATTTTTGGCATTGCATCATGGAAAATCCAGATGGTTTCACTGCAACATTCCTTCATAATCGAACTATATCCCGCCTTTCTATTCAAACATCGTTGTGACAACATCACTACTATGTCCCAAAAATGAGAGTCAATGGAGCGTCAACCACTTCTGGCCTTGCATCGTGGAAAATGCAAGGGCTGTGGGGCGACATTAAGCCATAATCGAACCATCGGCCGCCTTTCTAGGCAAAAATGTGTTGGACTACTTCGTCACTATGCCCTAAAAATGAGTGTCAACGGAGAGTCAAGGATTTTAGGCCTTGCATCTTGGAATATCGAGGGGCTATGAGACTAGTTTGATCCATAATCGAACCATCGGCCACCTTTCTAGGCAAATATGCTATCGACGACCTCATCACTATGCCCTACAAATGAGCGTCAATGGAGCGTCAACGATTTTAGGCCTTGCACCCTGGAATATCAAGGGGCTATGAGACTACATTGATCCATGATCAAATGATCGGCCCCAGTTCTAGGCAAAAATGCTTACGACAAGATCATTACCATGTCCCAAAATGAGCGTCAACGGAGCGTCAACGATTTTGGATCTTGCATCTTGTATAATCTAACAGCAATGGAATGTAGGTAACACACAATGAACGCATTGGCAGCCTTTATTGGCAAAAATGCTAGTAATGATATTGCTTCCGCCTCCTACAATTGAGTGCCTGCAGAGCGTCAACAGTTTTTGTGGAGGCTCAGAAGACTACACAGCACTGAACTGCATTCTGCTGTTCCTAAATCGAGTTTCATGCGGTGAGTCTTTGCTAGTGTTAGCAACGGTTCCGGACCATCACTTCGGGTCCTGGTCCGGGTCCAAATCGAACCGTTGCCAAATTTGTAGTCAGGGTCGTCAATCAACCCGAACTGCCCACTTGGGTACGGTTCCATGGTAAACTCCCAACCAGTCCAAATTGGGCGGGTTGTCAGTGGGTCGCCCAGCGGGTCCATCTATAGATTCATATAAGGCTTATGTATGTGCAGTATGTTAATAGTATCTTTTCAAAATCGCGTTTTCAGCAACCATTAATGTGCTTTTGCTTGTTGAGCAGTTTGCAATATCGATTAATTTGGTATCTGTGTTTCACCTTCGATATATGGTATTTTTGCCTAGCATGGTGGTCAATGATATAGTTATGCACGCGAAAATCCACGCGATGCCTTCATTAAGAAATATGCCATTCCTGAAACAGTTGACGCTCCATTGACGCTCATTTTCAGAATGCCACTGGGAGCATGTCGCTGTTGTTTTTGCTAGTAAAGGCTGCCAATATCTCACAAATGGATGTCTGCAACCAATCGGAACATAACTTACTCAAGATGCAAAGCTAAAAATTGTTGACGCTCCGTTGCCGCTGATGCTAAGAATGGGGCAGTGACCATGTTGCTATCTCTTTTGCCAATAAACACTGCCAATACGTCCGTTATGCATAACAACGACCAAGTCACTGGTGACTTACCGTACTTACAAGAGCTCAAATCGTTGATGCTCCATTGACGCTCATGCTAAGAATGGGGCGGTGACCGTGTTGCTATCCCTTTTGCCAATAAGCGCGGCCAATATGTCCATTATGCATAACAATGACCAAGTCACTGGTGAATTCCTGTACTTACAAGACCACAAATCATTGACCCTCTGTTGACACTCATGCTAGGAATGGGGTGGTGACCGTGTTGCTATCTCTTTTGCCAATAAAAGCTGCCAATAAGCTCGTTATGCATAACAACTACCAAGTCACTGGTGAATTACCATATTTACAAGACCACAAATTGTTGACGCTCCGTTGACGCTCATTTTAATGTATTGTCCATTCAACATCTGCTGCCGTCGATAATTGTTTTCATCCTGATTTGACTTTACTGGTTGTCTTGCTGCTTGATTGAGACTCGGCCCCGTGGCAAAGCCAAGTGGCTTAAGTATCTTGCACTGTTCACTCTCACACGAATAAAAATGATGTATCATGCCAAAAGATTCATTGCACCTGCTATACATCTATTTATGAACCGATATTCACAAGCTAGTTACCATTCGCCAATAATATATCTCTAACTGAAACTCTCGTTCAAGCTACATAAAGCTGGTGAACCATTGACGCATTGTGTCCTACTTTTTCTTCCCTCCTTTATTTCTCCGCGTTGCAACTGCATTGACCGTCATTGACACCTTGTCAGCCTGTCTCTGTGACTTCAGTGTTGGCCGAAATGCTTTCAGGTGCGCTATCCTCGTCGCTTTCGAATGGATGACGGTTGATTCTCCGGATTCGGCGGACATTTAAGATTTGTGTTCGTCCTCCAGGCAGGTTCTTTGCACACAATGCTGGTGGCAAAGGTGATCTTTCTGACTATTTAAATGCAGCCGCACCATCATGTCGAAAGAGTGACCAGGATGCTTTGACGATCTCTTCCATGTCCGAAATTCATCTTCCGGCGGTCATCTGCTTGTTTTGAGCGTGAGATTCCTTCTGGGTAGCACGTAGGTTTAGGCTGCCCTGCCACATCTCCAAAAAGTGGTGAACCTTGGCCATTCTGTGCAATTTCCTTTCCTCCGCCTCTTTCTTCATTTCCGAGTCGTTTTCTGTGCTCATGGTATCCAATTCTGGGTCAGTGCCTGCCAAAATCCCGGTATTGGCTCGAGCAAACTGCCTTACATCGACTTTTTTGCGAAGGGTCCAGCCCGTGATTTTTGACTGCCTCCAGCTGATTACATATAGGCCAAGGGAAAAACTGGCCTCCACTCCGGCAGCATGTGGTATGATGGAGAATATGTTGCGCGCCACATCGGAGAGATAGGTGTACTTTCAGCGTGTGTCCTCCTCATGTCGCCACCAATCGGTTATGTCCGGTATCCAAAATCTAGTGCTAATCTCCAGTGGGTTGGAGTGGTATTCATTGAGATTTGAATCAATTTGCCCCGAGTTCTTTGGTGGTTCAGGCGGCAAATTCAAATGGAGCTTGGTGGCGGTCAATAAGCATGCTGCATGATTGCTTCGTCGGGGTGTCGTCTCTGCCGCATTGTTAGGCATTAAGCATTCCCCATTACCGCTGGACAAATCATATGGATCACAGCGTGATTGATAAGACCCTGAAGGTGTTGCAGAGGGGACGAGATTGCTGCTCGGTACGGTTTCGAATTTATCGACTGGCACACATCGATGTTTAGCACAGTAATCATTCTCCACATACTTCAGAAAGGCCTCTTGGTATTGTGTAGTGTAGGATAACTTGTCCTCAGGATTCATATCCATTCCCTTGTCCCACTTTCTAAACGATCACAACTTCCGGACAGGATCGAGGATGTGTGCGGAAATGAGACGCATGCCAGTTGTCGGATTCACTTCAGCATAGGATTTGGCAAGCTTCTGTTGAGCTAACTTCCCAGCGAAGAACAAATCTTCCTTCCTGTGAGTCTTGATCCTGGCCAAGGCACGCATCACGCCATCCATGTGATCGAACATGTCATTGTACACTGAGATAACGTGATGCAATGTGACTGTATGCCTCTTCGACATCCACAGGGTCCAATATCAAAATGGCCTCAATACTTCCATGACATACTTGACAATCGTCCATTCATCCTGAGTTGTGAAGAGTGGCCGGTATTCACTATATTTTGGGTTTTGAAGCCACTCGTGTGTGAATTCCCGTAAACGGTAGGCGCCCTCGAGCATCTCCAGTATTGAGTTCCAATGTGTCTTCACATTCATAATCGGAAAAACTGCAATGCGGACTTTGGCTTTTTGACAGTCAATACACTCGTTTCGGCGACCAGTTGTTAGCGTAATTCATACAACAAGCATTCTCTGCTATATGAAGGTAAGCTTCAGGACTTTCAAAATATCATGAAATACGTACTTTCTCAATCATCTTTGCTAAACCTGGTCTCATGGCGGACACCTTGTTGATTCTGGCATCGCCCTCTTTTCGAAGTCTTTGACTCTTCCCAATGTCTATGCTTTCATTCTCCCCAAATTGCTGATCATGCTCATGGGTTTCCCAAGACTTGGTGCGGTCTTTTACACCCAGACGGCTCATGAATGCGCCTAAAGCCAGCTGTATGATGTGCGCCATGCATGGTATGTGGTTCCTCAATGCAGGCCACTCGATTCCAGAGGCCTCAAGTGTTGATTGCAGCTCGCGTGTCATCGAGTAGTTTGAGGAAGCGTTATCAGTTGAAATACCAAGCAAACGGCCGTCGGTAAGCTCAAAATGATCAAGCACGTCCTTCAAATGTACGGCTAGCCTTGCTTCAGTATGTTGGCCGTTAACGTATCATCCTTAATTAGCTTTTGAAATGGGAACAGAACAGGCGATCAACATCATCGAGTGCGAGTTGAACTTCACGCAATGCCCAATTTCGATCCATATAGTAATCAATGACCGACGGTATGGCTAGTTTGTTCATTGATGTCCATCTGTCGAAAGCTAAACTAACTTTATTTCGTATTGGCAATTGCTTCTTAATTGCAACCACAGTCACTGCATATTCCCTCCGGCAAATGTTACTAAGGGTCGTAGTGCACGGTAGGACAAGGTCCTCGTGTAATGCCTTATATGACCGTCGTAGCTCAAGATTTGATATAGCTTTCCATGGATTATGTGCCAACAGAAATCCTAACATGAGGTAGCGATTCCACGTGTCTTGGTGAAATTCGGAAGTTTCAAAGTCCTTAGCTGCCAGGTTGGAAAGTTCTGTCTGTCATTTCAGTGAATATGGATTAAACTGGATATCAAATTTGATTTTCCTCTGCAAACTTACTACTGTGATTCCTCAACTTCCTTGCCTCTTCAGGATGGCCAAAGCTGTTTCATCCACCGTCGAACTGGACAATTCAGTGACCTCTGACTCTGTTAATTCATTTAAGTTTGCGATGTGAGCTTATGCCAGCAAGTGTTTCCCCATTGAGCTGGTCCCATGTTCTGATGGACGGCGAAGAACTTGATCACAAACGATACATATGATGCCAGGGCTGCCAGTTTCCTCAATTCCGCACTGCAAATAGAATTGCAACGAAGGTGCATGTCTAGACTTATTCCCAGCAAAAGGCTGCTTCGAGCCTACATTTATTGAAGCCCACCAATTATTGAAAATGATTTGCAAAGTAAGGTTGCTCAAATCGCGAATAAAGACACATTCACTTGTGGAAGAGATTTCAACCTCGAGCCACGAGGTGTTTAAAGATTGTGTATCCGACACAGCGGTGGAAATTAGGAAGCTGGGTAATCCGACTCGAGAGACTGCCCAAACTAACAATACAGTAAAGCAGACTGCGAGTTCTCAAATATTGACTCTACAGCTACAAGGAACATAACCAGATCAGTCAGACATTGCATGCATATTTGTCATGTTGAATACAAGGACAGATTGCAATGACTGACCGCGTAAACCTCCATTTAGGAACAGCATTCTGCAGTTTATTGCGGTGTAGCGTTCGGAGCCTTGACAGACCGTGGGCGCTCAATTGTAGGAGGCGGATGCAATATCGACACTTGCATTTTTGCCAATAACGGCTGCCGATAGGTCCATTGTGAGTTATCTGCGTTCCATTCCGGTTATATTATCCAAGATGCCAGCGCAAAAATCGTTGACGCTCCGTTGACTCTCATTTTGAAATATGGTTACGATCTTGTTGTAAGTATATTTGGCTAGAACGGTGGCCGGTAGTACGATGATATATCATTGTAGTTGCATAGCCCCTCGATTTTGCAAGATGCAAGGCCTCAAATTGTTGACGCTTCGTTGATGCTCATTTACAGGGCATAGTGACAATGTCGTCAAAAGCATTTTGGCCTAGACAGATGGCCGATAGTTCGATTATTTCTTGATGTTGCTGCACTGCCCTCGGATTGTCCGAGATGCATGGCCAAAAGTTGTTGACGCTCCTTTGATGCTCATCTTTCGGACATAGTCGCGATCTCATCGCAACTGATTTTGCCTAGAAAGGCAGCCGATAATCTGATTATGGCTTAATGTCGCCGCACAGCCCTAGGTATGTCCATGATACAAGGCCAAAAGTCGTTGATGCTCCGTTGACTCTCATTTTTAGGACATAGTAACAATGTTGTGGGAAACAGTTTTGCCTAGAAAGGCGGCCGATTGCGCGATCATCTGGCAACGTTACCGCCCAGCCCATGGATTTTCCAGGATACAAGGCCAAAAGTCGTTGACGCTCTGTTGACGCTCATTTTTAGGACATAGTAGAAATGTTGCCACCACCATTGTTCCATAGAAAGGTGGCCGATAGTTTGATTATGACTTACTTTAACCGCACAGCCTACTGGATGTTTCATGACGCAATGCCAAAAATTGTTGACTCTCCTTTGACGCTCATTTTTTGGGTGTGGCACCGAGCGAGTTATTTGCTCTTTTCGAAATCACGCCGACTTATACATTTGCTTTGGAAGGATGTGACAATGCAGCCCATTGATTGCGGAATGTGTAAGACTTAAAATCGTTGACACTCTGTTGACGCTCACATTAATCACATCGAAACAGCCTTTGTACACTCAATAATTGTATGTAATCAATCATATACACTGTTTTGACATCCAGTTTTGTGTTTGTATGTATTATCGTTTGCATCCAGGAGTTTTGTTACCTCTCAATCTCTGATCAACTGCTATCTATGCTATCTGAGTGAGAAATGACGTGGCCCTATCACATTCCTGCGCTTTCGGCCGGCAATTGACGGCATGTAGATCATTTCAATTGTTTTTGGCAAATATAGCTCGACTTTCTCACCATTCCTTATCCAGCTCCTTCTCCTCGATTTCCATGACGTACCACAAGCAATTTCAAATATCTCAACCATGTGCAGCAGGTCTGTGCGGAGAGTAATGCGGTTGGATACATGGATAAATTTAGCATTACGGTTGTTGTTCAGATCGATTCGTCATGCGCACTGACCGCTCTTTCTGTGACACGTATGACATCACTCACTTAAATGTTGTTAGCACATTTCGTCACTAATATTGCTTTAACTTTGTCACATAACTGTCACTTGCAGAAAGAAACCAAACGTGATGGCCGTCTTACAGCCCGATTTGAATTCTAGAACTTTCACATGGTGCGTTTGACCCTTGCACATGCAAAGAGAAATTATCCTGTCTCACAATTTGGTCACTGAAATCAATAAAAAGCTTACATATAGCAAAATTGGTAAACAACTTGCTTTTCACCACGATCAGATGTCGAAAATTACAGTTTGCACTTCTATTCTTCTGCAGATGCAGGAGCCGTCAGCATCTCTTCATTGAAATCCGATATCTATATGGTAATCGGCTGGAGGCTATATGCAGGGGTAGAAGCTTACTGGTTCAATTGGCTTCGCTTTCAGCAACATTGACGAATCAGGCTCCGCAGCTGGCTCACCACTTGCTATGCTCAACTTTGACTGCGGCTTCACCGAACCTAGCCTAATATGACTACTTTCTTGTCGAGAAGTTCGTTGCAGCCTTTGCAATATTCCGGGGACAATCTCAAGACTCTCCATAAGCCCTCCAAATGTTGTTGGTGGAGGTGCGGGAGCGTCGTCATTCGTTTGCGGCTGAACGACTGCCGGAACCCGCAATTCGGATGTGCCGTACTTCTTATCTCGTTCATGGAAGTAGTCGGCTGCATCCTCCCATCCCAGTTGAGTCGATTCATCGAGCTTCATCTGCTTCTGCCGAAACCTCACGATGCGCTGCGAAACCGTTTTGGTGATTGTGCCCATCACCCAGCCGGGTTTGTCATCTTCGCTCAGCTTGCCCTGCTCAGTCTCTCCCTCACACTCATCTTCCCCATCCTCCCCATCGTCAGAACTTGCAAGATCACTCAGACTGTCTCCTATAGCAACCAGTATCTCCTGAAATGTCTTTTTGGGCTCTCTGGACGTCAATCCCGTGATTTCAGCATGCGTCACATCGTCCCGCTCTTGTTGAACCGCTGCCTCTGCATCTTCAACTTGCTTTCTTGCCCCAGCGGTTTCTCTCTCAACATAATCCTCAATCCATTTCTTTTTGTCTTCATTGCTTGAGAAGTGCGTTTCTTGTCGTTTCTCCGCCGCAAGCTTCTTTTTAGATCTCAAGCTGCGCAATGTTTTAAGGGCTTGGACTCTCTCTGCCTCGGAGCCACTCTTGCCTTCATTTGCTTGATGACGTCGTTGGGTTGACTGCTTTGTCCATTTACTGTATCTGCCCGCCGGAAGTGGCAAAAAGTTCCTTTTCAGAGCATTTACCATTGTCGTTTGGGTGGACTTTGTTGTTGGGCGAGATGTTGGATGTTGCAAGTTATGGACAATATGGAGGCAAGCTGCGTCTTTTATGTCAAGGTTGGTACATTTGCTCATCTTGAACAAAGCAACATCTCTCTCGTGACTGTCAATAAATCAGGAATAGTGACCTTAACCGTACAACATGACATGATTGTTAGCGTCATTTTCATGTGATATCCTGGGGATTATTGGAGACAAACATCAGCCGACGTCTTTTCCCTTGAACTATATCCTATGAATATCAAGCAATTGGGCAATTCCGGTGGTCGTACACCGCAATTGATCGCTGTTGACAAACAAACAACATCAGACTGACTTATTGCAAATTGTGGGGCGGTGGGAAACCCCTGCAACTTGCAGCCTTACTCAGTAGGATTCATCTTGAGCATAACGATTATGTTGCCTGCTACGTATTCCTTTCTGACATGAAGCTAACTATATAGTCCCCAGGGCTTCCCACTTCCTCTCGTTATCATCTTCCTCTCCTATTCCACACCAGCACATTATGGATACACAACCACCTCCGCCAGGTGGGAGCAGATCGAATACCGGCAGATTGGCAGGCGCTACATCAAATACGGAAATTCTTGGCACACAACAAGAGCGCAGATCCAACTTAGTTCACCGCGATGCTGCCAATGCAGCCACCAAACATATGACCCAGGTTGCACATTTAAAAATTGTCCGCAAGACTGGAAGCAGCAAAAACAAGAAGCAGCATGCTGTTGGATGTGTGTATATCCATATCGAGGCAAACGGCGGTCAATTAACCGTATAACGTACAACGAGTGTCTGTAGAGAGTTACGTAACGAATCCATCACTTCCTGCAATGGGAAACCTCCATCATAGACAAAGGTATTTGTCTGCACAGTCCGCGAAATCGAACATCAGGTTGTTGTCCGCTCATGGATCTTCGCAGATGAATATGCTGATAAGCATCCCTGTCAGTGGACGAAGCAGGCCTTGATCACGTTAGAGGAGGCTACAGAAGCGTATATGGTTGAGGTAACAGCCGAATTTCATTGTTAGAAGCAGCAACTAATGTCTCGTAGGTTTGCAACATCTCTGCAACTATGGCAAGGCAAGGAGGTCGGGTACTGCTGGAACAGTCCAACATGCGCCTGCTGTTGAATATGGGCAAAATGGCCAAAGAAGGCTTCTCGCGCACCGCAATAGAGGAAACAGAATATCTCATTGAGAACCCACGTGCTGAGGTCCGAGAAGAGAAGAAGCGGGGTGTTGAGTTTCCTGGGCATGAAAAGTTGAAGGCTGCGATACAAAGACACCCGGCTATGCTTTATCAAAACCAAAAGTCCGGCTGCCTTCCTTGCCAAAATGGCGCCACAAAGAATCTGCAGACATGCTGGAGACACAAAGGAACAGGTGCACCTCCACCTGCCTGACGCAGAGAGCCGACTCCAGGGCCGACTCCACCTCCGCCCGGCATGCCACCCGCCCCAACTGGTAACACTCCAGGAGCTCAACCATCTGAAATCGTAAATTTGCCGGCCGGATATACGTATCCACATACAGCGTTTCCCTGTGCGGAATGTTTCGATGATGATGAGGATACCCAGCACGAGACTGATTATGATCCAGATATGCAGACCGATGAAGGTTAGTACACTATCTGTTGTGTGATAATGTGGTTAACATTCATTTTGAAGACAAAAGTGGCTGATTGAGCGATCCTGCAACTGATGATGAGCATTGACTGAAAGACACGGGATTTTGGAGATTATTAATAGATATATCTATGTATTATTAAAGAACAACGTAGTGATCAAGAAGAGAGTAAATGAAAAGGCCAGAAAGGCAGCCAAAACAATGTGAATGATGGACTGTGCCAAATTAAATGATTGCGTATTGTGGATACAGCCATGGCAAAATGAGCGTCAACAGAGCGTCAACAATTTTTGGTCATGTGTCCTGGGACATCACACCTCCGATAGGTTGTACTCAGTCACAAAGGAATTTTTGGCCGCCTTCATGGGCAAAACAGATAGCAATACCCTCCCTGCTCCATTGTGAAAATGAGCGTCAATGGAGCGTCAACGATTTTTGGTCCTGCGTCCTGAGAAATCACACCTCCGATACGTTGTAGTTAGTCATACAGGAATTTTTGGCTGCCTTTATAGGCAAAACAGATGGCAATACCCTCCCTGCCCAATTATGAAAATGAGCGTCAACGGAGCGTGAACAATTTTTGGTCATGCGTCCTGGGAAATCACACCTCCAACATGTTGTAGTTAGTCATAAAGGAATTTTTGGCTGCCTTTATAGGCAAAACAGATTGCAATACTCTCCCTGCCCCATCATGAAAATGAGCGTCAACGGAGCATCAACGATTGTTGGTCATGTATCATGGGTAATCTGGTGGGGCGACAGGTTGCCCATTGTCATAAACTGATTATTGGCTGCCTTTATAGGCAAAAGTGAAAGTGAAACGGTTCCTGCCCCATCTTCAAAATGAGCGTCAACAGAGTGTCAACGATTGTTGGCCTCCCACCATGGTTGCTCACAGCGCAATGTGGCGGTTATTGTCTATATACATCGTTTTGACTGTTATTATACACTAAAAAGCTCAAGAATACTTAGTGGTAGCTCTGTAAATAAAATAAGTTGTTACTGTCCTGGAGGATGTGGCTAGAATATCCCATACATATCTGCCTATCAAGGCTGCCATATCCTTCTTTATGGATGTTTGTGATCGAGCACCACTCATATTACCGAAGATGCAAGACCAAATATCCTTGACGCGCTGTTGACGCTCATGTTCAGGATGTGGTTGGGTGCGTGAGTATCCTTGTTATGCATATCCCAAAACGCAGAACCGGAGATTGGAACCAATGGGTCTAGCCAAACCCGGTGAAACCCGCGGGTTAATAGGTATGGGTCCTGGTTTGGCCTTCCCAGAGTCAGCGGGTCAGATTCTTGGACAGGTCTGGAACCGAAACGACCTGTTTTTGCGGTCCAAACACGGACCGCTGCCGGGTCACCCGGACCAGTTGCTAACACTAGTCTTTGCAATCTAACCTTGTATACAACTTCACAAATATGCATGCAATCTCTTTCAGATCTGATATTTTTGGTTGAGGCAGTAGAGACGATATTTATGAACCCGCAGTCTGCTTTGCTGTATCAATACTTTCAGCAGTCTTTCGAGTCAGATGACCCAGCTGTCTAATCCCTACTGCCATGTTGAATTCAAAATCTTTGAACACCTCATTGCTCGAGGTTATGATCTCTTCCAAAAATGAATGTGTCTTTATTCGTGATTTGAGCTACCATACTTTACAAATCATCTTCGATGCTTGGCGGGCTTCAATGAATGTAGACTCGAAGCGGCCAATTGCTTGGAATAAGTCTTGACATGCACCTTTGTTGCGATTGTATTTACACTGCGGAATTGAGGAGACCGGCAGCCCTGGCATTGTATGTATTATTTGTCATCAAGTTCTTCGCCATCCTTCACAAAATGGGACCAACTCAATGGGGAAACACTCACTGGCAAAAGCTCACATTGCAAAGTTAAACGAATTAACAGAGTCAGAGGTTACTGAATTGACTAGTTCGACGGTTGGTGAAACAGCTTTGGCCATCCTGAAGAGGCAAGGATGTCGGGGAATCACAATAGTAAGTTCACAGAGGAAGAACAGATTAGACATCCAGGAGGATCCATATTGACCGAAATGACAGACAAAACATTACAAACTGGCAGATAAGGACTTTGAAACTTCCAAATTTCACCAAGACACGTGGAATTGCTACCTCATGTTAGGATTTGTTTCGGCTCACATTCCATGGAACGCTATATCAAATCTAGAGCTATGAGTATCATATAAAGCATTACTCGATGATCTAGTGCTGCCGTCCGCGATGACCCTTGGCAACATTTGACAGAGGGGATATGCACTGACCGTGGATTCAATTGAGAAACAATTGCCGTCAGCAAATGAAGTTAGTTTAGCTCTGGACGAATGGACATCAAAGAACAAACTAGTCATAACGTCAGTCATTGCTTACTACATGAATTAAAATTGGGCATTGCTTGAAGCTCAACTCGCGTTCGATGACGTTGATCGCCTATTCTTTGCACATTTGGAAAGCTGATTCCGGATGGTAGGTCAAGGGCCAACATACTGGAGCAAGGCTCGCCATACATTTGAAGGACGTTCTTGATCTATTTGAGCGTACCGACAGCCGTTTGCTGGGAATTACGAGTGAAAATGCCTCCTCAATGTACTCGACAACGTGCGAGCTGCAATCAACACTTGGGGCCTCTGGAATCGAGAGGCCTGTATTGACGAACCACATACCTTGCATGGCGCACGTCATGCAGCTGGCTTCAGGTGCATTCATGACCAGTCCCGGTGTCAAAGGCCGCAACAAGTCTTGGGAAGCCCATGAGCACGATCATCAATTTGGAGAGAATGAAAGCGTAGACATTGGGAAGAGTCAAAGGCTTCGAAAAGAGGGCATCACTAGAATCAAAAAGGTGTTGGCCATGAAACCAGGTTTAGCAAAGGTAATTGAGAAAGTATGTATTTCAAGATATTTGAAAGTGCTGAAACTGACCTTCAGATAGCAGAGAATGGGTGCTGTATTGATTACGCTAACACCTGGTCGTCAAAACGAGTTCATTGACTGTTACAAGGCCAAGGTACGTATTGCAGTGCTTCCGATTATGGATGTGAAGACCCGTTGGAACTCGACCCTGCAGTTACTTGAGCGCGCCTCCCAATTACATGAATTCACACGCGAGTTGCATAAAAACCCAAAATACAGAGTTTTCCGGCCACTCTTCACAACTCAAGATGAATGGACCATCGTGAAGTATGTCATGGTGGTGTTGAGGCCATTCCGATATTGGACCGTGTGGATGTCCGAGAGGCATACAGTCACATTGCATCGCCTTATCACAGTGTACAATGATATGTTCACTCACATGGATGGTGTGATGCAAGCTTTGGCTAAGAAAAGGCCTCCTTGGAAGGAAGACTTGTTTTTTGCCGTGAAGTTAGCTCGACAGAAGCTGTCTAAAGATTACGCTGAAGTGACTCCATCGATGGGCATGCTTCTCATTTCTGCACATATTCTCGTTCCTTTCTGGAAGTTGTGATGGGTTAGAAAGTGGGACAAAGGAATGCATATTAATCCTGAGGATGAGACATCCTATACTACCCAATACCAAGAGGCCTTTCTGAAGTACATGGAGAATGAACACTGTGCCAAATATTGACGTGTGCCGGTCAATAAACACGAAAGCTTACCCACAAGCAATCTTATTGCCTCTGAAACCATTTGAGGAACCTGTCAATCATCATTTGATCCATATGATTTGTCCAGCGACGATGAAGAATACTCAACGCCTAACAATGTGGCTGAGATGACACCTGGATGAAGGTATTGCGCAGCATGCTTATTGACAGCCGCCAGGCTCTATTTGAATTTGCCGCCTGAAGCACCAAAGAACTGGGGGCAAAGTAATCAAAATCTCAATGATTACCACTCTGACCCAATGGAGATTAGCGGTACATTTTAGTAACTGGACATAACTGACTGGTGGCGTCAACAGGAGGAAACGCACTCAAAGTACACCGATCTCCCTGATGTGGCACGCCACATACTCTCTATCATACCACATGATGTCAGAGTGGAGGGCAGTTTTTCCCTAGGCTGAGATGTTATCGGCTGGAGGCAGTCAAAAACCACAGGCGAGACCCTTCAGGAAAAGGTTGTTGTGAGGCAGTTCGCTCGAGCCAAGAACGGGATTTCAACAGGCGCTGACCCATTATTGGATAATATGAACACAGAAAATCACTCGGAAATGAAGACAGAGGCGGAGGACAGGAAATTGCACAGAATGCCCAAGGTTCATGATGTTTTGGAGATGTGGCAAGGCAGCCAAAACCTACGTGCTACCCAGAAGAAATCTGATGCTCAAAACAAGCAGATGACTGCTGTGCAATATATTTCCGACACGGAGGAGATTGTCAAAGCATTGTGATCACTCCTTCAACATGATGGTGCGGCTGCATTCGAATTGTCAGAAAGATCACCTTTGCCACCAGCTTTGTCTGCAAAGGACCTCCCTGGAGTCTGAACTCAAATATCAAATGTCCGCCGAATCCGAAGCATCAACCGTCATCCAGTCGAAAGTGATGAGGATTGCTCACCTGAAAGCATTTCCGACACTGAAGATTGGCGTAACTGGAATGGGGACTAAGATAATCCTGAGGACAGCGAAGACAATTGCGTAGCAGATGGTGAATCTGTTATAGAGCGAGACAAGAGCGTCAAGGATCCGGAATGGCCAGAGCAGTAGGATTTGAGCGCCATGCCAAATGTTGCCGGATTGATTCGGCCGACACGGAAGTAAAAGAGACAGGCTGCAAAGGTGTTGATGACAGTCAATGCAATTGAAACGAGGAGGAATACGGGAGTTAAAAAAAAGTAGGAAAGAATGCATCAATGTTTCACCAGCTTCTTTATGTATCTTGGACTAGAGTTTTAGTTAGTAAGATATTATGGGCAAATGGTGAGCAGTAGCTTGTCAATATCGGTTGATAAACAGATGTATAGCAGGCGCAATGAAGCGTTTCGCAAGATACATAAATTTTAGATGTGTGAGAGCGAACAGTGCAAGAATGTTACTGCGCTTGGCTTTATCACAAGGTCAAGGCTCAACACAATACGAAATGTTGCATGGATTTGGCAAACCAATGCACGATGCTGCCCGCGACAATAACTCGTATGAAGCCCCTCTCCACAACCTACATTGATTCGGAGGCTACGCCAGTAGACTCATTCCCGAAGTTCAACGCCGCCAGGGCAAGTTCGGCCCAAGGTCAAAGCCCTGCATGATGGTAGGCTACACACACAATTCAAAGACGTTGTGGAGGATATGGGATCCCGGATTCCAGAAGGTGAAAGCCCAATCAGAAGTCTTCTTCGACGAAGAAAGAAATGCACAGATGTCATGTCACCATGGAAGCAATGAGATCGACATATGGGGATTACCAGAAGACGAGGAATATGTCGACGAAATAGATACCGTAGATGAGCCTCTCCGAGGACAAGATAGTCAACCTATGCAGATACGTAAGAGATCCAAATCTCACATGCATGAAGCTCCTGACATGGAAGCAGAAAACTCCCACAGCTGGCGCCTCCGCCGTGAGGATCAGACTGCCCAGTGTTCGGCAGCAGATGCAGAAAACATCACCCACAGCTGGCGCCTCCGCAGAGAGGATCAGACTGCCTGGCGTTCGGCAGCAGCAATCAAGAGATCATGCCAAGTACCGCCAGCATCTCCAGCTCCAGCTCCACCGATAGGGAGTCGTGTCACAAGAAGTCAAGGTAAAGTCTCCGCAGAAGCACTAACAGCATCCGTAGCCACTGGAGATCCATTCACCTACGCGGAAGCTATGGAAAGCCCTCCACGAGATCACTGGAAAAGAGCCATGGAGCAAGAAAGCTCATCGATGATGCTCAATAACATCTTCTCCCCTCTCACCTCCTGTGAAGCACTGCACCTGCAGGTCAAGCCAATTGGCTCTAAGTGGGTTTATAAGACTCAACACAACCCTGATGGGTCCACACAGTATAAAGCAGGGCTAGTCATAAAGGGATACAAGCAGACAGATTTCGGTGAGACTTATGCACCTGTTGGTAAGCCAACTAGGTTTCGGTATCTCATCTCTCTCATGGAGAGATATGGGTGGACTATGGACAATTTGGATATAGTTACCGCTTTCCTATACCCCGAAATCGACGATGAAGACATCTATATGACTTTCCCAGAATGATGGCCAGAGGGCCTCAACGCACCAAAGATCATTGTCAGACTCAGGAAAGCTCTCTACGGCCTTAAACAAGCTTCACGGCTATGGCACGACAATATCAATGCCTTTCTACTCTCTCTCGGGTTCACACAGTCCTCAGCCGATCCCAACCTCTATCTTCGCAGCGACGGCATTCAGATACTTCTCGATGTCGACGATATCTCCATGTCCTACCTGGAAGCTGCTACCAACGCTGCGATCGAAGTCACAGCGAAACTCTCAGAGAAATACAAGATCATGAACCTCAGCCCGGAACGCCAATTTCTCGGCATCAAGATCCACCGCGATGGTACCGGGGTCAGTCTTGGTCCGGAAGGCTATATCACCATAATCCTCAGACGATCCGGCATTGAGCATACTCACGGTGTCTCGACGCCCATGGATCCTAATGTAAAGCTGGACCTAGCCCAGGATCGGGGGGAGAAGGAACTGAAAGATATCACAGACTATCAAGCAGTCGTGGGATCACTAATGTACACAGCACTTGCAACTCGGCCAGATATCTCGTATGCTGTCGCAGCCCTTTCTCGTTACAATTTACGGCCATTCACCATTCATATGACCGCTGCCAAGAGAGTTCTTCAGTACCTCAAATATACAGCCGGTGTTCAACTGCATTTCAACGGCAACGGCATTGACAACGGCATTGGCAATGGCATCAGCATCGACATCGGCAATAGTCTCGCAGGGTACTCAGATTCCGATTGGGCCAATGACAGCGCGGACCGCAATCCCAGGGAGGCCACGTGTTTCTCGCTAGCAATGGTGGAGCAGTCTCATGGCAGTCTCGAAAGCAAAGCCTAATCGCCATGTCAACTCTCGAGGCCGAGTTCATCGCCTGCTCAGAGGCCTCTTGAGAAGCGAAATGGTTACTTCAACTACAGAAAGACATTCACGGCAAGGACTTACCACCGCTGCCAATCAACTGTGACAATCCGGGAGCTCTCACTCTTATCACCAAAGGAATTATCAAAGCTCGAACTAAGCACATCTACGTTTGCTATCATAATAGTCGAGATCTGCACAAATGTCAAATTGTCAACTAAACCTACATTCACACAGACGAAAATGTGGCAAATGTACTCACGAAAGCACTTACTCAAGATACGCATATGAAGGTCACGAAAGCGATGGGTTTATGGTAATGGAGGTCAATTGGAGGTCAATTTTTAAGGCTGTTACACATGTCTTTTGGAATATGGATTTCTTCTTTGTTTATATGGATGGCCATCCTCAGGCTAGGGTAGTACTCTTTCCCTGCTCACATCTCAAGCAGGGTTTTAAGGAGGCTACTATGGGAATCACAAGCTGCGCATCATCTTTGTTTTTTTGTTTGTTTGTTTGTTTCTTGCTCCACAGAGCGTAGCAAGAGGGGGGAGTGTTGCATAAATAGATCTCATATGGCCTGACTGGGCTGGCTCTCATACGGGCTGATGGGGCTGGCTCTTATATGGGCTGACGGGGCTGGCTCTGATATGGGCTGACAGCTCAGCCGTCTCTACATTTAAATGAGCACGTATGTGCTCGTACCGTATATCTATATGGCCATGTGGCCTTCTTAGATAGTAGAATCAAGGTTCTAGCAATCAGAATTTCAACATTTTCTTACACAGCTTGGCCGAGTGATCAGTTGTGATTGACCCGGCTGGCTCAATATATGCTTCGTCTGAGGAGCTATAATGATCGTGCAGGTTGAGCATTGCAGGTGGAGCTTCAGTAGTGGGTGATGACACATCAGGAATAATGACAAGTCGGTGCTGTACCACTGTAGGTGGTGGTGGTGGTTGGGAGGCGGAGCACTTTGGACCAGAGTGATCGCCCATGATGCAATGCTTGGCACTTTGTTTTTTCACATTGTTTGGTGAGGATGGTGGAGATGAGAGTATAAGTGGTGGGGGTAGGTAGTTGACATTAAGATTCCGAGATTTGAGGGCTTCTCTGCTCATGGTTGTTGCGGTGAGGTAGATGGGAAGTGGGAATGTGGTTGCCACTGGGCTGGAGGATGGTACTCTCACAATCTCCAAAGTACTGCTCTTTATATGCAACTCAGCACCACAGAACTTGTCACACTGCCACAAGAATTCATAAATGGAAGCTTCTACTAGTTATCTTTCAATTCATAATATTCTAGGGGGGGGTTTAAGTGGGTGGCTGTGTTGTTATAAGTGACAAGGCGCAGTGCACGCAAAAGTGGGCCCTTTCGTGGGCCCACTACCGGCAAAGGGATAGTAATCCAGAGCAAGGTGAACTTTATAATATTATGAAGTGGTAATATCTGCAAAGCGGTGTTGAATTCGGTGATGCCAAGTATGCATCTGGAGTGGAGTTTGAATGGGGTCTGGGTTTAAGCTTCGGCTGCCATGTAAGTTTAACTGAAGCTACCCCGCTTTCCATGATAACAATCACCATTCTACAGCAATATGCCATTTCTAAGAGAAAACTGCATTTGGAGAATGCCCGGAATGCGAAAAAGTGACTACGTCTGCATGTCATTGAGACCAGCAACTAACCATATCATGGAGAGACAACAAGCAATTCTTAGAGTCAGTCAAACCCTCACTTATCTTCAAGTACTGGTTGCGCACACAAAGAATTGTAGAGATGTACCAAACTAGTGCAAAATTCAGAGATGAGGAGTACAAGAAAAAGGTCAACACCAGTCACTGGAGAGTGAGGGTTGCAGAGGTTGAAGGAGACTTGGAACCGGCCAGGGCCGGTATGTACAGTGTAATCTAATTTAAACTCAAACCCAAACTTTTACGTTGACAGCTAGCATTGATCTGATGGTGGTCGACCTGCTGTCCTAATCTCCCATGCCAGCCCCATCCTGGTGTGGGAATGAATACCCGCCCCAGGGAGGGGCTGGACGACTTAGTCGTCGGTGTTACTCTGAGGTTCAGAGAGGCAACGTGCTCCCAAACTCAACACCGAAAATCAAAAAAAAAGTTTTCAGTCACTGCCTATACTCATAATAACTGCTCTGGTTGTCTGCCTGCACTTGACCGAAATTGTGTGTGTGGTGGAAGTGCCCCCAGTGATGGCTGATGCTTCACTCAGAGGCAGGCCAAACTTGAGTCTATCCTGCATGACATTGGGGGATTTGCTGGAGTGTCTCTAACACACTCAAACAATTTTGGTCAAGTGCAGGCAGACTACTAGAGCAGTTATTATCTAAAGAGGCTGTGACTGAAAACATCTTTGTTGATTTTTGGTGTTCAGTTTAGGTGTTTAACTCATGGAGTTGCATTGTAAAACTGATCACCTATCTGGCAAGGTAAATCATCCAGCCACCCCTGGATTGGGCTGGGCTGTTACATGAGCTTACCACTATCCCATTCAGAATTCAAAATAGTGGACTTCATTGCTATCTTTCACTATAGCAGACTTGAATAAGTTTATAAGCCCCAGATGGGTTTGATTTGCGGTATATATATTGTATTATGTTAATGCGGTGCTATTTCAATTTGCAGGCAGATATGAGGAAATCCCATCTGTTAGCAATGCTGAAATGTAAGCCTGTCTAATTTGACAGCAGCACATGTCTGAAAAGGTTGGTAGAGTTGACAGACTTGCAGTGGTGTCTAATGCTAGCACAGTAGTTAGGTTAATAGGTTAAACAACCTAACATTGATCTGTCAGTACATCAGCAAAATGTAAATCAATCTGAAAGCTGCACACAAACCTCCCAGATACCCTGGTCAACCTCGCCAGTGCTTCCTAGTACTTCCAGACACTCCCGAGCCCCCTGGAACTAAGCAAAGCGCTTTCAGATTCTGCAAGAGCTTTCTAAAGTGCTCCTGAAAGTACCTGCAGTTATGGAGGTACATTTAGGATGCTCCAATATTTGACTTGTAGGATATTCACATCGTGAAGCAGCTGAGACCTCTGCACAGGTCTGCAGGAGACTTCAAAAGCAGCTGAGACCTCTGTGCAGCTCTGCAAGACTTGGTGCTGTATTCTCACAGCAGTGGTTCTTAGGGTTGTATAACTACAAGGCATTTTGCCTATCATAGTTGTCTTTGTTACAGACCCAAGTTTCACTACATCATAATATGTCATGCATTATCTAAGTCTCTCTGTATACTAGGGCATATGGGGATACAGGGATAATGGAGATGGACTTAGCAATATGGGGGGGGGGCGCGCAGCAATACAGGTATACCAGAGATGGGCTGAGTGATGGGGAGTATATATTTAGGAAACCCTGGGGTAGATAGACATCATCTCATTATACAAAATCCACAATCTATCTTTCTCCACTCGTGTTTC
>Ga0307515_10000970_pt1 | contig 65452 bp, 60 predicted proteins | sample 17_EM_MG_FD_194513 | JGI IMG/M metagenome (GOLD analysis project Ga0307515, IMG submission 194513) | Populus trichocarpa ectomycorrhiza microbial communities from riparian zone in the Pacific Northwest, United States - 17_EM | ecosystem: Host-associated > Plants > Roots > Unclassified | place... | reverse complement strand
TCGTCCCCGCTTCTGCTAAATGAGTGACTTCTTTTCCCCTGGTTCCTGCACTCCTCTTCCTTCGTACCGAAACGAATGTAACCTGTCACATCTCCGATTCCTTCCCAATCCTCCTGAGCCGTAACACAAACTGGATTCTGACTAAATTTATATTTTGGCTAGTGTAATAGATACCTTAGGATATATCATATGATGTGATTTCCATTGAGTGAGTTCAAAGAAATAGAATCTGGACCAAAAGAGTCTATTCAGTCACTCTGTAGGATTACCTGTAATGCCTGCATACAGCATATTCTATAAGGGTTGATTTCCAGACACCACTTCAACTGACATGTCATGTCACCACAAAATTACACAGCGCAAGGTTTAATAAAGATCATGATTTCTTGAAGGCTTGACTTAAGAAATGACCACTTCAAAAAGTGCAATTCACTGTCAAAGTAAGACAAGGCTGCAATTCCACCCATTGCATCAAATCCTACATAACAATTCAAGCCTCAGTGGACCTAAATGTCCCAGAACTGTGTGTAATCATTACTTTATCCATTGTCAGATAATGTCTCACAATTGATTTATACCATCATATGCAGCATTCAACCCCAACAATGATTTTTGGTCAACATTGTAGAAGTAAGACTCATCATGCATTGGCAATATACCCAGGTGTGACTTAGTATATAATAGATACAATATTCTGAATGTGAGCGAGTATTCATGATCCATTTGCTACCAATCTTGGCATTGACATGAGCTTGAAATAATGAGAATTGCTCTGAATAATAACTGTTCATTGACTCCTGTTTGTCTATGCTTGTATCTCTCCTTTGTACTGAAATTCTGTCCCTCCTTCATTCACTGCAATTTCTTTATAATGGTGTACTGTCCATTCAATCCAGAAGAACACTTCACAGTAATGTTAAGCCCATGACATGTCCTTAATGAATACTAACATAGCTGTAACATTCTAATTCAACAGCATAGTATCATGCTTGGTGTGTCCTTTTGACATATACACTATATATGGAGATTCGTAATTCTCTACTATCAATATCACATTTGGTTTGAAACCATTTAACCCATCCATCACTCTCATGGTCCCAAATCTATCAAGTTCTGCAGAATCTCAATGTAGTAACAATTCTATACCAAGCAGTCAGCTCAAATATTCAAACTACATGTATAATTACTACCATTTGAGGTGTTATATCTTGGGGAGAGGCACTTGCTCTCATTCAGGTTCTCAGTGCTTCTTTTGGCCAGCCCCAGGAGTTAGTTATTGTTACCATCTTGCTAATGTCACTGGTTCTTCAGTTGCATCAAGTTCAGGTGTGTCTGGTTCAACTCTAGCTCTGCCAGCAGAAACTACGCTGCAGTTGTTGAATCCATGGAATTGCGAATAGGAGTGCAATCATTCGGTAGTGAAGATTAGGAATTGTCTATTCCGGTGCCCCTGAAAGATCTTAAGTCACCAAAAAGGACTTCCATCCTTGATGTAAATTTGAAGTGCAAAATCATCTCTCCTGAACACTTTCAAGACTCACCTCAAATTGCATACACCCCAATCCAGTGCTGCTTCCTTGCCCTATCTTCCAGTTCTTCCATTTCACTGCATAGTATTATACTATATTTTCCCCTATATACTTATTGCTCTGTTATCCCCCACTTCTATCATCACTTTATTCAAATGAAACCTATGGCCAGCCAGTCAAGAATTTACAATTGACAGAAGAATCATGTAGCACACCTTTAATACACACTTATATTCAAGAGTATGGGTAATGTAAATTGTTATTGAAATGTTTGGCTTCCAATCCTACCTTTGAGTATTTTGTTGGAGATGACTGATGGTCAGGAATTTATTGCATTGAAGCAGGATGATGAAGATCAGGACCGGTGAAGGTGACTACAGTAATTGTTATACCTCATCTTCCAATAATGTGGAACATTATTTGATTCGGCAACAGGATGTCCTACATCTAAGCCAGGAGTACCCACACATGACATTATGAACTTGAAAGGTACCAATGCCAAAGAAATGGAGTCATGCCAAAACTGGTATAGTTATATGCCCTCCACTTCCAAATTCTCGAAATCTAGCTGGGGCACTGACACCCCCATTGCTCAAATACCAAAAGCCAGCTCTCAATATATCTTTCGAGTCCGACCATGAATCCACCCAGGCACTCCTGCTATCCATGTCTAGTGCAGACCAGAATTTTCAACAACCTAATGCCTGTGGAGATGACAATGATTCCAAACCCCAAGAGGCTCTGTTTGAGGTAACAATGAGGTTTATCCAGGCTATTGTGTTGATGAAGACTCCGTGGCCATTAATTTCAGATGAGAAGATCTGAATTGGAGGTACATCTTGGATACTAGCAATTGAAGCTCAGAATCTTCAGTACACATTCGCAGGTACTCCTGTTGGTACACTCTCCCTTTTTCAATTTCCTGGTGGTATATTCCTTAATATAGGTCTGGAAACATGAGAATCTGTAAGTGTTGAATTCTGTGGAATACGTCTCTGTCAGACATATGTTATTCACTGTACCCCAACATTTACAAAGTTGAAACTGAGAATTGGAATAATTCAAGGATGATTTGGAGATGGTGCTTGTTGAACTGGGGTTCTTGGTTACAAGTTCAATTTACTCTCTGAGACTGAGAAGTAAATCAAGGTTAAGATGCCCTGTGTATGATGGTAACCTCGGAATGTTTCTAGATGATTTCAAATCATAGTTGACCTAAAAGGAAATGCTGGATTTAATTTACGATCAGTTTTTTCACACCACCCATCACTTGGAGCACCTGTCTACTACATTCCGGTTTCTCCAACCACTCACTGTTCATATGTTAGTGCTTGCTGCTATATCTATTCACTGCATGCTGTTTGAATATGCCACTGCAAAGAATCTTATAGTTATGTTTTCTCAAGATGAATATGAATACAAATTTTGCCCTTTAACAGGGTAAATTTTACTTTGGAAGCCATTGCACTCATCACTTAGACATTGCTGGGCCACTTTATAACCCCCCTTGAGCAGTTTTCTGCTATGATGGGCGCTCTGCAATTCCCATCAGTACACATCAGCCTGGAGTGGCACTCATCTATTTCGTTATGCACTCTATTCCCCTCCTCCCTTTGGCACTCCTCCACAACTATGCATACTCCTCTGCTGGGATAACTGTTCCTCAATCTCCATCCATTCCCGTTAGCATATATAGGCCCACCTTCAATTTATTCTGCTGTTGTTGCCACCCCATTTTGGGCTCCTCTGCAAGTATAGGTACTTCTCTGCTGTGATAGACACTCCTCAATTCCCATCATTGCTCCTTGCCTTGGATTGGTGCTGCTCAATTTCATGCTACTTTCCATACCCTGCTTTGATCTTCCTCCACTGGGATAGGTTCTCCCCAGCCACTGTCAATACTCCACTCACTGGTTATGCACTCTAGTATCATACTCTGCAATGCATAATCTGGCTTTGAGTGCTGATCCACAAGAATAGGCACCGCTCTGCTGAGACAGATGCACCTCACTCCCCATCGGTGCTCCTTGGACCAGTTTGGTTGTCCACAATACCATTGTACACTCCATACGGCCACATTTGGTACTTCTCTGCTAGTATAAAATCTCTACTGATGTGAGACACTCTCCTCAATCACTATTACCACTTCTCAGGCTGGATTGAAGGTTCCCGATTTCAATCCACTCGTTTCCATCACTTTCTGTACTTCCTGATTTCCACACTGGGCATGCCATCTTCCACTTCTTTTTCCATTTAGTGCTCTTCTGTTTCACTCAAATACATCAAATTGCCTCTCAAACTCCATTTTGATTTGCAGCTTGCAAACATCTCATTGCAACCTTTGTTAGATATCACAAATTGAGCCAAACAACACTAACTTTCAATTTCACCCCCTTTTCTGTTACAAATCGTCAGCCTATGCAACCAGTGCCTCCAGTGCCATTACCTCGTTGCAAACTTGTGTGTTCCTGCATACCTCAGCACTGTTGAGACAGGAGATGTACTAAATGATATCAACACTATATTCCATTGATATGATTCTGTTGTTCAGTCAGGTAAATGTTTTGGTATACCTGCTTTAGCTGTGAGTTGCTTGCCTTTTGCTTTAATTATGTGAAGTAGTGATACAAACAGTAGATTGTTGAAGAAGATGTTAGTTAGTATGTTATAATTTAGAAGTGGATAATGACCAATAATCAATGTATCATATTTGCTGTAAAGGGTAATCCATTGGGTGTGTACATCTAGATACTGTCACATAAGCCTGCAGTCCTGCAACTGAATAACCACAAGGACCCAGTTGTCTTTGAGAGAGTGTTTGGGACTCCTGCATTTGTTGGGCAATGGTCCCAGGTACTCCCAAAGTTATCTCCGGCACTTTGGCATACTCCAAATCATTCCACAATTACTTCCATGGTGCATCCATTCCAGTCAACTGTGATTCAAGTTACTCCAAAAACCAGTTGGAATGCCCTCCCATGGCCTGATTCTCACCAGAAGTTGACACTGGTAAGTTGACACTCTGCTGTCTCTCACATACTCCTTGAGGCTCCCAGTGACTGACATACTCTTTGCTAATGCAATTGCCAAAGGTATTTTTTCTGCAAATCCATGGAGTGCCTTCAGATTCCTTTAGCTGTTAATGGAATGTATGTTTCTGCTGTTATCTGCCCTCACAAGTTGAGAGATTAATCCTTTGACTTGTGACTCCAGCTTTGATTGATGTTATACAATCATTTCATTACATTATTGTGTCGGTATACCTGGGTGGCATTGGTGAATCTGTCATCTTTTTTGTTGGTTCCTTAATGTAACATTGCAAAAAATGAAATTTCAAGGATAATTGTTGCTAGTAGAGTATAATGTTGAAGACGATAATAACCAATAATACATGTATCATAATTCCCATGGAGAGTTATCCATACTAGCATACATTCACTGCATTTTGGATACTCCTGGCAGCTCTCAGGCATCCCTCAGAATGTTTATGGAATCCCTGTATTTGTCAGGTGACAGTCCCTTGTGCTGGGTACATGCTTTCTAGCATTTGGATGTGTCCCCATGCTTATGACAATCAATCCTATGGTGTTATCATACCAGTTTTGAGATATCCATGTAATTCCTAAGCCCAGTCAGAATTCCCTTCAAATATTTCATTCACCTGCATATTGGGCAGTTCAAAGTTTGTACTGCACCTGTTCCGATGCAATCTGGGAGGTTTGCTGTGACTAAAATACATTGTAATAATGCCAAGGTTGTAGATTTGACCATATGGTAAATTGAAGCCTCAATCCAAATCAATTGTGAAGTCAACTGGCTGGTGCAGTGTGATAGTCTCTGCCCTATGTTTGCTGAAAATGTCCACATAGTACTTGTATCTCCTGGGGATATGATATCCATTATCCATAGGTGTAGTACCTGTTCCAGCATTGGTGTATTAGAACATATCTGCAACATGAACTGTGGAATGGAGATGCCGAAGAATAACTGGTTAATTGTAAATCCAGCAGTCTGCAGATTAGCAAGCCACTCAACATTAGTCCAGCAACATCACATCGTGACTTGGTGAGCAGCTAGCTGTCATTCAGGGAACATTTAATATTGATCAGCCATGACTAGAGCCCCTGCACCCTGCTGGCTCCGTCAGTGCTTGGGTTGAATATCTCAAACTCGTCTGCATCTTCACATATGGTACCCTCCACAGTCACTCACAATAGTACACAGCATTCCCTAGTGGTTTGTGTGAATAACTTGATGGTCTTGTCACCAGCTAACAGATTGTTACATGCAGGTGGTGTAACTATTTCAATGGTGGGAGTGAGGCTGTCATCACCACTCTCCCATGATATTCTTTCTCCATCCCCTGGGTATTCAATATTGAGTTGATTACTGACATTCTTCTACCAATATCTGGCAGCCTATGTCTGTACTTTTGTCATGCTGACCCTCATACCACTGCATTTTCATACCAGCTCTGCAAGCCTGACCTTACCCCCTTTGGGTTCGTAGAGATGTTAATTGATCAGTAGCCAAATTGATCTCAGACATACTGGTCTTCTACTATAGTAATTGTAGTACTAGATAGCATGCCCTTATTGTACTGACCAGCAACTCCAGTCAGTAGCTGAGTGCTGAATGTTTTATATACTGGTCGGTCATCATGGTATTACTACTCACAGGTTGGGCCTCATAGTTCTACTCTCAAGACAGTAAGTTGCAATGTGCTCTGCTTCGTAGAGTAGTCTGAGTCTATCGGGATGTTCTGGAGCCTTGAACATGCTTGCCATGCCACAATCAAGCAGTGATCATATTCAATGTGACACTCCATGGTAAGCTGATATCTGAACTTTATGGACAATATGTCATGAATGAAGTCTTGCTGTTCTGCAACATTACTGTGTTGACAAGAGAGATTTTGGATACCCCAAGACTACTCCTGGCTTTAGTGAAATGAATTGTAGTTGAATTTCATCCAATTTTCCCATCCATACCCTCAAACTCAATAATTGCAATTCTTGATCAGGTTTGTCCAACCTCTCTCACCAAGCCAGATACCATGAGAGGGAGTCTAGTTTTTTGGTTGTTGACTGTGGAAGCTGTACTGAAGTGCAATTAGTTTGCTGTCTCTGGAAGAACAGAGATTATTGTGAAGGTTGGCGCAGGTGTATCTCAGATGTCAAAAAGTTATGTGTTTTGGAGCTTTGCAGCATATACTTTTTCCTTCCAACTTCCAACTGTGTGGAACATCATTTCTCATCTTTATCCAAATATGAATTGTCGGGCTTCTATGTTTAGGCCAGCTTAGATATGGATAGCTGGATATCTCATTTTTTGCCACCTTGTTGAGATGGTTCTGATGACTTCCTTTGCAGTGGATGTGGCAATTACTGTTATTGCTATTTGCCATGCAGTTTGAATTCTGAAACTGTTGCACAATTGATAAGCTATTCAGAGTGGTTGAGTTTTCTGTTTACTGGGGATATCACCTTCATCCTGGACTTGAGTCAGGGCAAGAGTCTACTTCAAGCAATATTGTGCAGGTTCTTGTTGTGGTGTAGGAGCCATCCCACTACCCACTAATTTGCTTCCATTCAATTTGCATAGAATCTTACTAGTTCATTTATTCAGTGCATGAAGTCAGTCTTGCACATTTTTCCCACATTTAGTTTCCAGTCCTAATAGCCAGACACCATCTGCATTGCTTCTAGGAATGCCATCAAGTCATCCTAATAGAAAATTGAGCTTCTCTGTATATCTTGAAGCCACTTCAATGAATCAGTCATCAGGTTCTATTCATGTACAGTATCCAGATGGTTGATACATCTGTTGGGTTGGCACCATATATATTTAACTTTGTCGTTATTTCAATTGGAAAGTAGGTGTGTATAGAATTTAAAGGTACACAGTAACTTATTGAGGAAGTTATTGAGAGGATTTACTCCACTGCAGTACTGATCTGGATGAGTCATACCAAATATTTTCATATTCAATATTCTGATCAAACAGATGTTCTGCAGAATGCCCAGTTCACTTTCATTAGTTCTGCATTCTGCATGAGGAGTTCAGTATTCTGTAGAATTGTATGGTTGAGTATCTCTTGCTGTTCCTCTATCACCTTTCTCATAGCCAAGATTGTGGATAGTATGATTGACTCGCACTCAGGGACAGGTACAGCTCCACTCAGATTGTTATCTGGAGCATCGCTCAGGCTATGATCACTGACGGCAGTGGGTTCTTTTTGGCCAAGATTATTGTTATTGGTAATTTCATCCTCCAGAAGTGCCAAGTCTATACAGGTGCTAACAAGTATTACCTGGCCAAAAGAAGATCACAGGTTTACTGTACCGCAACAAGTACTAGCCATTTGTATTTGATCTCTGGTAGTTTGCTTAGGGAAGATGGAAGCAATATTGACCGTAAATTGCCGTATACACTCTATGTTTCAGGCAGTTGTGTTGTATTTCAAATTCTTCTGCAAATAGGGGTACACTTGTATTCCCTCATCAGTGAAACGCATTCACTAACTGAAAAATTAAGTATACTACCAAGGCACATATGACTATATTCATTTAGACCAAGTCTTTGTAGAGTACGTCATCACATTGCTGTGGGTTAGGGCTGGCAGCTACTATTTAGGCTACATGGCATCATAGACTTAGACCCGATCAAGCAATCATCTCGACAGGTTCATCACAACTGGGTATGTGCCCGGGTGCAGCCACAATCCGGACACCATTGTCAATGACTATCAGTAAGAGATACCAGTCAAATAGCGAACTATCTTATGAGCGAGGCCGCAGGGTGCCAGATGCATGGCCAATACGTGCAGGATCAGGACACTCTGCAGCTTCAGGACGACCATTCTACTGTCCAAACAGTGCCTCCACCCAACAAAGTCTCACACTCTACAGCTTAGAGAACTGCAATGGCTGTGATGGCTGCCATGATGAGTTCCACTGGTATGCGAGATTATGGCAACCGAACGACCCGTTGACAGGACACTTTTAGGATGAGTAAGGTGTGCAATTTCGGAGCAGTGCAGAATCAGATCGGGTTGGCATCAGCATCATCGGGATGTGTTCGAAGCAATTTCGTAATCGGTCAACTGGGGGCCAGCCAAGCAGATAAACATTCAGTATGGTATATGGTGTTTGGATAGTCTATGAGAAGTGGGCGGGTAATGGACCACTGATACTTAGGTGATGTTGGCAGACACATGAAAGCCACAGGCAGCACAGCGGTTGGTCCGCTACATTGTGCTGGGTATGTGATTTGTGTCAGCCTTGAGAGACCGGCAGTGGCAATTGGGGCCATGAATTGACAATGTCTGTGGACTCCACTACTGTGAGGACGAGGAAGCTTGGTTAGTAGCTGTACAGTGTGTACCTTAGACACCAATCCTTCAATGATGACAACCCCATTCCTCCACCTGGGAGGTTGCATACAGGGATCCACGATCCACGGGAATGTGTTTGCTAGGGCTAGGTGAGGCCGATGTCCACGTCACCACAGAGATGTATCTCAAATTTCTGTACCGATGCAGACACACCTGTGCATATTTATGTACATATCTACTATAATACAACACGTTATGAGCACTTGTGTTTAAAAGGGAAACGACAATCTTCTACTGGATATATCCGGCTGAAGTCAACATTGCTGCAGTGAAGCGTCTACAATTTTGACACTGACACCAACACATACTCGACTACATGAGCATCTGCCACTGAGCAACTGGCAACGAGCCTTTGCATTGAAAAGGGAAACGACGATCAACACTTCCACTTTGTGCGTCGAGCCGAAGTCAACATTGACACAGAGAAGCGTCTCCAGTGTCGATACCCACAGACATGCCTTCCCATATAGTGGTACACATTCGACTACTCAAACCTCCACCACCATACAACGGCTTCAGTAATGGCAGTCATGATGATTTTCTCGCCGATGGCACAAGAGGTGTCCAGGGCCAGGTAACTGCAACCTCATATAGACGACTTGCGATCTCTCTGTAATCGCCAGCCATATTCTTACATATCTACTACTCTATTATATTACCACATCCACATGCGCAACCGTAGCTTCCCATCTACTCTCATACACAGCCATATACGGATATACACCATTACACCATGTACACTCTGATTCGATTCGATATATTTCACTCACAGGATCTCACAATGGACCACCGTTGATGTGTCACCACACAATAACGTGTTTTATCATAACACATTCCTCCAAAGTAGTTTACCTGAACTCAATTGCATGTCCCTGACATCCATGATACTGATCACACTCGGCAGGCAGCGGCCTCGACAGCCAAATACACTACTCCCACAGTGTTACCTCAGGCGAGGATTGGAAATGACAACGACCTTGACAATGAACTCGTCAATTACCTCAGCAATAACTTCATTGATGACCTCGACAAAGACCTCATCAATGATCTCGTCAATGATCTCGACAATGACCACGACAATGAACTCCACAATGACCTCAACAATAACCTTGACAATGACCTCAATACTGACCTTGACAATGACCTTGACATGGACCTCAATATTGACCTTGACAATGACCTTGACAGTGACCTAGGAGGTGAAGGAGACGAAGTCAGACCGATTGATAATGATATTGGTGATCTCAGTTCCCACATGACTAATGAGAATTGTCTAGACATGGCTACTCAAGACAGGTTGCTAATGGAATTGCTGCTCGAATATCAAGTGCAGTGGATAGCCAACCACAGGCTCAATTGGCAGAGGATGATGGCGAAAGAGGAACATATGGCTGCCAAACAGGAACGATGGGCGGCCAAATGCACCAACTGAGCCAAACAAAGTACCACAGGCCCAGGAACAAATTTCTGCAAGATGGTCGACGTCGTATGGTACCGTGGCAGTGGGAATGAGCTGGACTTAATTATCAACGAATTATACTCAAATTTCAACTCCCACAGGCATCTATTCCCACCCAGTGGACCTGATCACATCAATTATGTGATCTCCCTTCTGCACACCTGTAGCAATGACCAAAACGCAACACTCCAACAGACGGCAATGCCATACCATTCCAAATGGGCCTGCGACATATCTGTGGATTCCAACCCATGCACAAAGTACTTTGAACTCATTTCCCAGGAGATAGCCACAGTAGATCAGGATAATGATCGACGTCGCATGGCGGTGATCAGGCTGATGCAGGAATACAAACGACTTCAACAAGAATCAGTCAGAGCCTATGGGAATTGTTTGAAAGCTAATTGAAGACAGGCTGGGTCTTATCCACAGAAGCACGAAGAAGACCTCTATGATATTGCTTTGGCAGGCCTCCCAAACTCTCTCAAGATCAAAGTCGGACAGATGTCGCCCGCCTGTGGCAGAGTTGACAGCTTCGATATTATCTTCGATAAGGCCATGGCGTCTGAAGTTACTCATGTTGAAAACACGAAGCCACAGCAGCAGCAACACCGGCAGCAGGAACAACAGCAGCAACAACAACAGCAGCAGAAACAGAGTGCAGATTCGTCTTCCAAAGGGGTCAAACGAGGCAGGAAGCTCTCAATCTCTCAACCAGCTGACACAACTGGTGGCTAATCTGGCCAATTGGAATCAAACAAACAAGGCAAATGAGGAGGTGGAGGATAAATGTCAGGCTTACCGCCAGCACCAAGGGTTTCAACGGAAATTATCGAAAACTGACATCCCACTGCGAAATGCATACAATGCAGATCTCCAAACCACAATCCGAGCTTCTGCCTTAGATAATCACAAGGAGGTAACCCACCACAACGGCAGAACCAGACACCAGCTCTAATCAGGGCAGCAGGACACCAAGTCGAATGAGAGAAGTCTTTCAACAATCACCCGCCCAATGACGTGTAGGCCTCTTTCGGCATCTGGCCCGACGGAAGAGGTTCGACAAGGTGGAATTGGGCTTAGTCATGCTGGTAACGCAGGGTGTGATGGCAACAATGGATGGCATACAACTGCATCGGATCCCTTTGAAGTTAATGGTGGTGTTGGAGAGCTCAAAAGCTCTCATATCATGGCTGAACTTATACAGCACCTCCAGACCAGACACGTCCCATATTGTTCACAATGTTTTGATAGAAGATCGAAGTGGGGAAATGCAATGCATGGGAGCACTCATCGATTGCAGCACAACACGCACCATAATGGCGCCAAGACTGCCAAGACTGCCAGGTCTGGCGGACAAACCAGCATATGTCATGACACTAGGCCTCAATGGCCAAGCAATCGCTCCAAAAGAGAGAGTCAAAACATTGCATTCAAGGTTCAGTAGACAGTGGCGTTATCCCTGGTTCACAAATTGGAGGTGCAAGTTGTGACCATGTGGGCTTACGACTTGGTTTCTGGATTGCCTTGATTCCAGTCCAGACATCCTGATGTTGATAGGCAACATAGTTGGCGTTTGGCTCTGCAAACACCAAGGGGAGCGGAAAAGATGGCAGTGGACCTGGTAGACCATCAGAAAAGCCCAGGCAATGTACCATGATCTACAGCTAGGGTGGAGGCGTGTTCTGAAAGAGGCAGCCATCTTGCAGATATTCAAATACTTAGACCAACTGCCTTCAACGATCTACTGGCCACTTAGCAGGTCATCAGAATATTCTTCCTAAGAGGTGGGGATTGTACAGGGCTGCTGGAAGCAACTATGGGAGGCATCACCAATGGTGAGTGACATAGGCCCCGAGCGCTGGACAGGCGAGCAGGGAGCAGTCATGGTAGTAGCACCAGAGGAGAGTCTGCTTGGGAACCTTCAATGACTGCGACCAGCACGCCGAATACAGGACAGGAGTACCAGTGGACGGCAGGGTTTGGCTCTTCCATGGGTGAACCATTGAAAATCTAGAATCCTGGATATTCCTCCTTACCACTCCATATCTAGCACGAAGTGAGAACTAACATTTGAAGATGCAGCCGGCCCAATCACAAAGATGTTGCTTACAGACAATGGAGAATATATCCCTGCTATATATGGAGAATTTTTGGACATTTTCTGCAAACCAAAGGCGGAGACACTTCCCCTGCATCAGTCAACCGACCATGCTGTTGACTTGGTACCGGGCTATAACCTGCCATAGGGGAAGATTTAAAATCTATCGGAATTCGAGTTGAGGATGTTGAATGCTTGCATTGATGCAAATCTAGCCAACGGGTTTATTCAGCAATCATCATCGCCAATCCTCTTGGCCAAAAAGAATGATGGAGGACTAAGACTTTGTGTCAACTATCATGCGCTAAACAAGTTGATGATGAAGAATTTGTATCCCATTCTGTGTATCTGGGAATTGATTGACTGTGTGCACGAGGCCAGGTTATGTATGAAGCTGGACTTCCGTAGTGCCTATAACCATATCCGGAACAAGAAAGGCAATGAATACAAAACTGTTTTTTGAATCCTTTCTGGACTATTCAATTACCAGGTCATGCCATTCGGTCTAACAATCACACCAGCTACTTTTCAGTTTCACCTGAATGATTTCCTACGGCCATACACTCATGACTTCACAGTATGCTACACTGACAACATTCTCTTCTATTTGGCCAACAAGTACCAGCATGAGGAGCATGTGCGCCAATTGCTGCAGCGAGTATTGCAAATAGGTCACTATTGCAAGGCCGAGAGGTGCCAATTCGGAGTCTCTGATGTCAGCTGATTGGGGGTTTGTTATCACTCTCGATGGAGTCGGCATGGAATTGGAGCAGATCTCCACAATTGAGGACTGGCCAATACTGGATGAAGTTAGAGATGTTCAGTTGGTCCTCGGAGTAGTGAACTTCTACCCAAGATATATCCGGTAATATCCCAAGGTGATGCTTCCACTGACAGAATTACAATAGAAATCAGAGGCATCTCACAGCAAGAAGTCTAAAGGCTCAGCCAAATAGGAATGGACTCAGGAAGCCAAGATGGCATTTGGTAAACTGCAAAGGACGATTACCGAGGCACCTGTCATCCAGCAATTTGATTAGGCCAAGCCGATCGTTCTCCAAATGGATGTGAGTGGATTAGTGATTGCAGCGATTCCCAATCAGTACGCTGTTTTTGGGACTCTGAGGCCAGTCAATTTCTACTTCTAAATGAGTGCTCCAGGCGAACAGAATTACGACACTTATGATGTGGAGCAACTGGTTGTCTCGGAAACACCAAAACAGTGATGGCATTACCTCACGGGCGCCAATCACACGATCTTAATTCGGTGCCACCACAAGAATCTCGAATACTTCCTGACATCCGGAAAGCTCTCCAGAAGACAAGCCAGGTGGTCGGAAACCCTTTCTTCTTACAACTTTCCCATCGATGGCCCGGAAGGTGGCAAGAACCCTGACGATGGCCCATCAAGAAGACCTGACTATGAGATCGGCTACAAAAGGCCTGTGGCATGGCCATTAGCAACCATCCCAGTGGAACCTTCTGACGATCTCATGCCAGTATTTATCATGGCCCAGGCTGACAACCCTTTGGCTGCCAACATCTCGGCGAAGCTAGTCGACAGGCCAATTGCAGATGGTGTAGAAACCCTGGGGGAGGAGAATGAAGGGAATATTGTACCTGGGGCTTTGACTTATCAAGGGAGTATATACATTCCTGTGGTCGACTCTGTACCTGGAAAAGTAATAAGTCTATTACATCACAACCCTGAGTCCAGTCATTTTGCAGATCTTAAGACTGCTGAGCCGGAATCTGGGAATTTCCACTGCCCAGCAATGGACTCGTATGAAGGTAACTATGTCGGCAGGTATGAAGTATGCCACCGAAACAACGTGGCTTGCCCCGCCAGGTACTAGATCAACATGCCCTTTGGGTCACCCCCACAGGCATGGGAAGAGATCACAATGAACTTTGTCACTGACTTGCTAAGGTCAGTGGCATCGGGCTACGCTGGGATTCTCGTTATCATGGGCCCACTGACAGAGATGACAATCTACATACTGTGCAGGGAGGTTATCGACTCGCCGGAATCAGCCCCACTCTTCCTTGCCCACATCATTTCCAAGCGCAGTGTCCCAGACAATGTAGTTACAGATCACGGCACCCAGTTGACAAGCCCATTCTAGACCTCAGAATGATTTCACTTGAGTACTGACCATCGGCTCTCGACAGCGTTCCATCCACAGACAGACGGGCAGTCGCAGTATCAAAACAGGTCGATAGAGCTGTATCTCCAGGATTTCTGCAACTACGAGCAGGACTATTGAGTCAAACATTTGCCACAATTCGAATTGGCATACAATAATGCAGTACACACGTCTGCAAGGATGAGTCCATTGTGGGCAAATTACCACAACCATCAGGTAATGTAGTAAAAGGCCCTGATGCAACCATCTAGGCTGAAATCGGAAATCCACGCAGACACATTTGCAGCTAGCTAGGATAAGACACACCAAACTCTCCATCAGAACTTGTGGGAGGCTCATGCCAATCAGATGAAATATGCCGGGAGCAAAGAGATTGTGTTTGAGGTTGGAGATTAGATCTGGCTTTCAGCATTGTATTTCCAGACAACATGACTGTCGAAGCAGTTGGATTGCAGACAGACAGTACCGTACACCATAAGTAAGGTGATCACTAAGAATACTTACAAATTGTTAGGTGCTCTCTCTTAACAGCGATAATGGTATTTGTGGATTGTAATTGAATACAGGTGACGGAGTTACTCTCGGTCTATTCACGTGACATGCATAACACCTATTCAAGACTTCTCAAGTATGCCAGGCTTGTGATCGTTAGCGGGATAACGCAGGAGGAGTGTGTCGATTGAATAGCCACTGCTGCTGGCTAGCGGATTCAACTTTGATGCTGTGGCTATGGTGCCTAGGTGGGGAAGCTTGCTTCAACTGTGCGCATAGCTATCAACCACATTCATTACGATGAAACTAGCCGGACATGTCTGAGCGGATGGATAGTCCAATCTGCCAGACACAGCAGTCGATGGTCAATATGCAAGTAAGCGGGACTTTTGGCCTATCTCCACAGAAGATATGAACCACCACGGTACTCCCCAGCCAAAGAGAATAGTCGCAGCCCAAGCATGACATGATCGAGGGAATTATGAAGTTTGCTGATGATGAGAGGCCTGAAGCAACCGTGCTCACTGGATTGAGTTAGTATGCATGGCAACGTCAGACTCGATCTACAATATGAGCTGACGCGGCAAATATTACGTTGGGATAGTATCAGTTGGTCACCAATTAAATCTATGACGCAAGCCAATTTGCCTTTAGGGTGAGGCATTGATTTGCAATAAGCGCAGACTGAGTAAGATCGGCTGATGCTCCAACTACTGATGCAAACGGATTGTGAAATGTCTAAGTTGAAGTTCTGTAAGACGCAATGTCTGGCATGATATCATATGATGCGTGGCCTGATTTTAATCCCGACAGTAATACTTTCCAACGACATTGCATAAACACAATGACCTATCTGGAAGCGTGGCAGTTATTACCAGGCACATGCAGATATGCAATGACACAACCGCGATAATACTATCATGAGCGTTGTAGCCATAGGATTGAAGTATCGGTGAGCAAAACCCTCAATGACAACTATAAAGAGACAGCATTGTTCCGGCAATGAGAAGAACACACTCAAGCAGCAATCCGCAGTCAACAATCACCAACACCAAATAAAATCGTAAAATATTACTAAGAATTCGATCTCTTAAACTCTATCACTATTCCGCCATTAATCCATCTTAGTGATCAAGCCTGATATGCCTGGGCACGGGTTGACACAATCTCAATACGCGATCCAGATGAACATCGAACTGTTCAGCGCTTTAATTTTTCAGTTGGAAGAGCATCGTTTCATCCACATCTCAATTGTCATATTTCATTTCGCTCATTCCAGTGGTATCTGATACCTCAAACATCGGATCTCTCTGCCCGGTTGCTACCATTCTAATATTGTCCCGCAGAGTCATTCCAATCCGTGGAGCAGTTTTTCTTGGTCTTGACAATGTGAGCCCCTATTGGGAAAGAATTGATTTGAGAGCTCTTGAAGAAAGATCAAGAGGTTGAGTTTTAGGATAACATGAGGAATAAAAGAGTTCTTGGATGGGCGGTTGTACTTAATTCAATAAATTTTGTATTGATTATTGGGATTAAGAACCCCCATAACAGTATAATATTTTTAGTACTCTATGCCATTATCTGAAGAGTGATATATCGAACCAGAACTGTTAAAAATATATCAGGAGATATATTCAACAGGTGCTTATTTTTATTGGCAACCAAACAATTCAAAAGTACATTTGAATGTCATTCCACCACCAATAATTATGATTATATATGAGTTCTGATTGCAAGTGTTCCGAAGACAACTTTTGTTGCATTTATTTCAGACAAAGGACTTGTCCTGGACATTGTCTATGACAGAACTGTTTTTGTGCCCGCTGTCATTTACACCATACATCAGCAAAATGTATTTTAGTCACTGGGAGCCTCCAGGAGTGTGAGAGGAGGCGGAGTGAAAAGTTACAAGCGTCAATGTCAGGAGAGATTGAGACGCTAGGAGGGCATTCCGGCCGGCCTTCAGAGTAACTGGGATCTCTGATGACTAGTACGGGAGCACCATGGGAGCGGTTGTGATACATTTGGGAGCACCTGGGACTGTTGCCCAACCAATGCGGGAATCCCATACTAACTGTGAGGGATGCATGGGTTCTGAGTGATATTCATTCGAAGGACTGCAGGCGTTATCTGAGATTGTCCGGATGTACACAAGCAATAAGGATACTCTCCACGTATGATGCATAGATTATAGTTCATTATCAACTTCTAAATCATACTATAGTACCCAGCATCTCATTCAACATTCTACTGTTTGCATCGCTACAATAAGGAGAACCAAAGAAAATGACGAGTGATTCAAGAATGAACGCAGGTAAACCAGAAACAATAACCCGGCTAAGCGATCGAATGATATCAATCGAATATGGTCTCAATGTCATTGTCTAAATCTCCCATCTCATCAGGGCCGACAAACGCAGGAATACCCAATTCATCAACGGCGCAAACAAGCTGGAGGCGTTCCTTGTATTTCCGAATGATTCGGGCCTGGTGAGTGGGCGAAATTGAATTCCTATGTTGTTTTGCTCGATTTGTGATATCGAAATGGTTGGAATTGAGAGTTTAGCTCGCAAAGAATCAAAATGGAGTTTGAAAGGCAATATGATGAATACGTGGGGAAAAGAGGTGCGCCAACAGGAAAGGAGGAGTGCCTGATGTGGAGTGCAGGGTAGGCAAGGGGAGAGATGATTGTGATGGAGGAGTGTGGAATGGAATTGTGGGGCGCAAATCCAGGCCAAGGATCACCTATCCAGCAGAGCAGCCCATCTATTCTGAGAATCGCCGAAAGGGAGGGAGGTAAAGAGTCTGGACCGAAGTAGAGGTGCTCCTGATCGAGGTCGAGGAGGGGATTGAGGAGCGCCCATTCTAGAGGAGGAGCGCCAACAGAAATGCAGTATGGAGCGCTGAATGAAATATCAAAGGGCCAATCCAGACTGAGGAGCGCCGATGGGGATTGAGGAGTGCCTATTATAGCGGAGGAGAACCATGGGGGGGGGGTATAAAGCAGCACACAATGTGTAATTGATGAGTGCAGTGGCTTCTGCAGTAATACAATCCATCACTGTGGAAGGGCAAAATCTACCTCGATGTTCATCTTGAGAAATCATCACTGTAACTTCCTTACCTGTGGCATACTTAGACAGCGCACAATGAATAGCTGCGGCAACAAGGGCTAACGTCTGCAGTGTGAGTGGTTGAGAGAACTGCGATGTGGTCGGTTGTCGCCCCAAGCTATTGGCAGTGAAGAAAAACTGATGGGAGAATAAGCCAAGCACTTCCATCCACGTGAACCAGGACTTCTTATCATCAATGACCTTCGAGAGATAAAGATCATCAAACAGGAGCTCCTTCACCTGGATTCGAAGCTCAATCTGTGATCCTGAATCCAAGCAGTGACTTCGGGTAATAGTTCGACGAGCTCCAGCTGCCAAACGCCCTCGAATAGTACTAATCTTTCATTTTGACTATGTATATTTTTGGGGATTAGTATCATCACAAGTCCAATTGAGGAGCAGAAGACAGAGTAAATACTTACGGCTTCTCGGGTTTGCGGATCAATTTTAAGAGATGGACCATCGGGCAAATGAAACACAAATGGTGTACCTAGAGGAGCACCTGCTAATGCCCGCTGTCGATCCTGGGCTTCAATGGCAAGTTTCCAAGCTTGGTCAACCATCGAGTACTTCTTGTCAGAACTGATTTGCCAGGGAGTCTTGGTGAATACGATTGCCTGCATGAACTGTTTCGATACCTCAAACGTAGCCTTTTGGTGTTGAGGAACGTAGTGATCTCCACCGGCCTTTGGTTGAGGAACACTATGGTCTCCACCAATGTTGGGAAGCAGGAGCGCCTGGGCGGGTACAATGTCAGACTTGTGTAATATGTTGAGGGTTGACTTTTGGCGTTTGAGCAATGGTGGTGCCATGGACTCGGCTGGATGTCGCAGATTTGGAAGTGATGTGCGGGTAATGACAGTATCGGCACAGTTCTGTTTCATTGGCAATGGAACCCTTGTAGTTCGTATTATCTTATCACGGCGCACCTGGTCTAGATTTAGGACATCTTGCTGGTTGTCCAAATCGTCTTCTTCGATATCAGATAACATGGTGGACCCTCCAGTGTCTTCACTGTCATCATTGCTGATCTCCTCCGGATCATTATCGTCATGATCCTTGTTCATCTGAAATATAGCGCAGATATCAGCTATCTCTAACACTATACATGAAGGTTGGTGTTCAAACATTTAATTGGCAATGAAAAGTGGCTGTCTCCTTGAATGCATGTGCCAGTGCTCGCTCAAGCTGTGCTTCTTGATTCTTCTCTGAATAGTGATTCCTCACCTGGCTGGCCGTAGGTTCCGTGTTGATGAAGTGAAGTTGCGGAATGTTGACAGAAGCATATCACAGTAAATACAGTAGCAAGTTTAAGAGGATAACGGGAAAATAGGGCAACATAGCAGCACGCGGTCGGAGAGGATGCAATCAGAGGCGTGCCTGGAAGGAGTCCGGCAGTGTCTGCAGTTCATATATATATTGTTGAAGCTAGTTCTGTGTTGTGATTTAGGAAGCATCAGGTGCACCGGATTAGATGGATTCTTCATGCCCCCAATTCCCAAATGATAGCATTCGTATCCAAATACACTATTGATGCAAGATTAGGATGTTGGATTAGGCCAACATACCTAGAATTTGAACCAGATGCACCCGAAGAACTTGAGACATCAACATGGTTGTATCACTAACTAACTCTCAGGGCCGGACATAGGTGGAATACTGAGAATTGGGTTGATCACGATCGCCCCTGCATATAACTCCGTGCAAGGTAGTGCATCATGCCTCTAGTTCGAGCATGTGAGAGGTGACCACGTGGCACAGAATTGTCAGTGTGTTGAAGAATCTTGCAGGACTTGGACGGAGAATAGAGTTGGGACCATTGTGAGTGGCAACAGTTGAAGTTACATGGGTTCAAACTGATTTTGTTGCTGATAGTGGATAAATATGAATCTCCGAATGCGGTATACCAGTCGGATAGACACCATATTTTGATGATATTCTGTTGTCTTAGGATTCTGCAGCAAAGTTAGCGGTCGATTAGGTGACATTGGGTGCAGAACTTCACTCTCAGCGGTCCGAGTCAGCTGAAGTCACAATATGTATGCAGTCGGTGTAAGAGAGGACGGAGAATTTGGGTTTACAAAAGAGAGATTCAACATACAGAAAGAACGGTAAAGGTATGATGAAGACTCAGGGGTAATCTAATCCATTCCAGTTCTCATCAATGCCAAGATTGCTAGCGAATGGGTCATAAATAGTCACTCACATTAAGATGTTGCGCATACTATTGTGTAAACACCGTGTCATTTAATCACAAACATTATGAGTCTCAATGCTACAATGTTGACTTAACATAAATATTGGCGTTCACAGCAGTGCATAAGAACAATATGAATGCATCATGAGGCTTCATCTCACAGCGGAAAGACGAATAACAGCATGCAGTTCCGGCCAATTGAGGTGCAGCTAGCATTGAATTGGCATGCAGGATACAATCCAATAGCTGCGATTGCAGGCTCACCTGACTTTGTCAGTTAACTTGTACTCTCAGAAACTGCCTTTTCTTTACTCGAGCTTTCATCACGATTTGTTCTTCATGCGCACTTGGGATTGGACGTTGGCAGGAATCAGATATCATCTGTTTATGATTTGTCACCAACTTCAGGCGTTGACGATATGAGGTGGGTGCGAGCTTGCCAGTCACTAATTGAGCCACTGAGCAGAGACTGGCATTCAGATTCTGTCTTGTCGACCACTCTTGACGGAAATCGGTTTACATATTCTATTTTAAGATACAGTTTTGGGCGGCCCAAACGTAGATGTTAGTCAAAATGTAGTTAGGTCAGCATTAGAAGCGTGATAAATTTAAGCCTATTCGAGGAAGGGTGGTATACAAGTGAGCGGGAGTTGCCGGTCATCTGCAGAATCGCTGAGCGGAAGCTGGCTGTTGAGGTTCACTCTCTCAAGCTGCAGCACGATTATGGAGCCCAAACGACAGAAGCTAATTTAGAATCTTGGAAATGTAAGGTCCGAACACACTTGGTAGTCAGAATTCAGTAAAGTGTGGGTACTTATCGGCCAGGGCAGTGCATCTACGGTAAGCGTGTGGTGAACACCTTCCTCCAAAAGATAGGTTTACACGGAGCATGACAGATATGGCATTTAGGCGGCGGCCTTCACATACTGATCAATCATAGATTCAGATATTAGCTGGGTTCGAGCAGGATGAGCCGCGCCTGCACCTAAAAGTTGAGTGTCTGACAGATGACACTCTGTGTGCTGGCAACGACAGATTCCAAGGTAATGCAATGTGGGTATTCACGGTTCAGAGGTGTGCCTGGAGTGGGATCATATGTGAATAATGAGTGCCGGCATGTTGAAATTAGCCGTTGAATAGAATATGCATGCAGTGTCAAATCTGGGACCATCACACTCGACAGGAGAGTGGATCTCATGTGTGCCTGAAGTTCGTTTCTGAGCGAGGAAATACTCGGCTGTATTATTCCGGTAAGCCTGGAATACTCAAGCCGTGTCATAGTCTACGATACATGAACTCAATATCGCTTAGATAGTCATTCCATCCCTGGATGATTAGAGATATACAGTGATGGATCAGTCTCAGGAGAGTCGAGATGTTGATAGTGATACTCATGTGCAATTGACTGTAAATCATTGAGCATTGTTGATACAGTGAATATCCCGAATTCTTTTGCAAATCTAGTGTCCAGTGCGCCTGCAATAGACAAGAAACAAATAATTCTAATCACTCATGGAGGTTCAGGCAGACCTGATAACTGCAATCCCTTTCGCAGGATACGGTATCAGAACTCCACACGGACAATCTACGATGAAGATGATATGTGACTGCAGCTTCACCAAATTGACACCAAGAGGAATGTACGGCACCGCCGAAGTTGGCCTAGTCAGCCATTAAACCGGCGCACCTTCGTTTCATCACATATTGGGGCATTCAACTGAGGCGATGTCAACATTTACCAGATATCTGTTGATCATTGACTGCATCCCACGCTCATCTCTATAATCAACTAACACGAGATGGACTTGACCTCTAACCAATACTCCCCCCGAGCGCCTTATTCTCCATACCGTTTGTCTATTTTTCATCAGTTGGTGTGATTGTGTTGGTACAATGTTTAAAGCGGCGTACCTTGATTACACTGCCCAGACAATTATCGTTCATCCTCACCATCTGACCGCACGAAATCTTCTTGCTCTGTAAGCTGTTTCGTATGATCTTCGAGATACTCTCGAATCCGGAGTCTCGTCGAAGTTGTGATCTTCGGTCGGCTCATAAGGCGATGCAGGACTTTCATTCGAGCCACTCCGGAGAGCTGGTGGAGATCACTCTCTCTGTTATCATAACCACTGGGTCCAGTTTTCAATAGCCAGGTGTGTGGGACTCTGTTATGCCCCAGTCGGACAATCCGTGCAAATGCCTGGCGCTGCTCATTCAATACCCAGAACTTCAGAGTTATTACTGCATTGTTTGCTGCTGTGAGATTCAGGCCTGTCCCACCCACTGTGGGTGTGGTTACGAACATAGAGGGATTTGGCGAATCTTGGAATTTCAGCTGCATTTCTGTGTGCTCATTGTTGCCCATTTCCGCATACATGTAGAAAATATCCAAATGATCGGCAAAACACTTTGTGAGCCGCCACTTCAAATGATGAACTTGGCCTGGCAGCGGACAAAATGGCACTGCGTTTTGATTAGAAGGTGCATGAGGCTAGACGCTGTTATTACTTTCACGCTCGAGCTGGAGCGCCTCATTTGATGCTTCATCTTCATCAGGCTCGGGATACTCCGCAGGTAGCTAGACAACCATTGGCCGAAATGTGTCTCTCAGCCATCCGAAAATTGGGGAATCCACCCAAGTGTCGAGTGGCCATTCATCGTACCATTGTCCAGAAGCGTCATTCCGCTCCTCGGTGTCTCCTAATACCGATGAGAAGCATGCCAGCCGCCATCTGTGAACCCTCCACGCTCCTGAAGCACCCTATGAAGTGTATCTCTTCACAACCGTCTTCAATTTTGCTTGCTCTTCTTTAGTCCATTCGAGATCTTTAAGGTGTGGATTCTCCTTCGGTATCCAAACAAGTGGTTCCCCATTCGCAACTTTCGATTCTGACCACCTCCTGATCGTCCAAGGCTTTGCACTTTGGAATATCCGATGTGCCACATCCTGTTCAGTATCCTCGTCTTCACACCGGATAGCATGCATCAAACTCTTGACTGCGGAATACAGTGCCTCGGCATCGTGCGCTTCCATAACAGTATCATGCTCTGGATATTCAGGCACACCTGAAAACTGCCACATGGTCTGAAAATACCAGTCAAAGAGTCAATGGAAACGCGGCGTTGCAGTGACTTGAAGTTTGAATCCAATTCTCGCATTCATTGCAATTCGCCAGCCCACACCAATTTTCATCTTGTACTGATGAGACTCATCGAATATCCCAAAACTCCATGAACAGTGTGAGAGTTGGCCATTGCTTGATGGTTTCGCTCTGGATGTTACGGTATCATACGACACAAGGTGGATATTTCATCGGTTTTCTGGCTAGTCAAGACTGGTGTTTAGATCCTCATGGATGAGATTCACATTTTCCACCTGCTCCAAGTCAATGAGTTTGAAATCTGTTGCAAATGTCATCTCGTCAATGACACTCTTGAATGTCTCTGCAACTCCGGGCATTGTCACCACCAGGATTGGTTCAAGGGCGGATGTTAGCACTGTATGCCCCTGCTTTGGAGTTTTCTGGATCTCCATGAGGCGGCGGGGCACTGAATTATGTCTCTGCAGTGGCTACCATTCCTGTTCTTCAGCGATTATCCCGGGAAGGTCGTTCTGTACCATATTCACCCTCTCGTCAAGGGTATTCCACCACAAAATCGACGGCGGTAACCCCATTACAAGTTTCTCTGTCAGCAATGTGCAAATCATTGCTGCTGCCACCAAGGTGAAAGTCTTTCCAAGTCCCATTTCATCCGCCACCAGTGCTCCTGGCATATCAGCATCCCAAACCCACCTCCTCACGATGAACCAGATCACCCAAACCTGCTGCACCAGAAACTGTGTTCCGGGCAGGCCTGGAATGGAATATGTGTGGGCTGGAACATGGTCATCTATTGATTGACGAATCGGATGAGCATTCAGCAGCCTGACCGCCTCCTCAAGAAACTCTTGTTCAAATTCGTCGTTGATTTTGTTGAGAACAGTATTCAATACTGAACTGTTATTTTCTGGGTCGAGGTCCTCCTCGCCATCCACTTGCTCCTGAACCTCTCTTGCACCTTGGTCGGTCTTCTTTTCATCCTCAATGATCTCTTCCAGTTGCTCCGATGTTAGTTGGGCTGATGGGCTCATACTCCGGCGCTCCTGAAATTCACCGCAATGTTAGGTATTTCACAGACAAGCGTTTGGACCCAACAAGTATGTGGAATATAATCAATTCTATTCACTCAATCAGAACTCACATTGATACTACTATCAGTCTCTTTCTCACCTGCCTCCGCATCCACCACTCTTTCATTTTCATTGGCTCCCTCCCAAGTCTAAGTATACAGGTTATCAGTGGGGCATCACTAACCGGAAGAAGGCTAGCGGGGATTAACTTCAGTGGTCTGATTACGTGCTCCGCAATATCCATCCCTGTGGCTGCGTTCATTCCAAACTAAAATAGTTTCACATCGTGTCCCAGTTCCAACTTGAAGGCATTTGACAGGGAACTGTTGGATGAAATCTGACCATGTAGAGGGTCATTCATCATTTACCCCGGTACGTATAATCCCATATACTCTTCCTCCAATTTTCCCTGCGTCAAGTTGCATTTGTATAAAGCAGTCAGACAGTATGGTTCCTTCAGGCTCCAATTTTGTTCGATGAAATCAATCACCTCCTCCCAGTACCTCACATCTGCGTATGAAGTTTGGAGTTGCATGCTGGATGTCTGGTCATTGTTGCGGTTTGGCTCTCGACGAGTCACAACCATGAACGTTGTATACAGCAACTCTGGGACATGACCTCACGCTGTTTTGCTCTTGCGCTCACCCAAATCCGTTGCCAGTCGCATGTTGCCTCACTTTCCTTTCTTCCTTACCTCCCGAACCTCGCTTGCTCATTCATTCAGAAACATCTCCACCCACTGTCGCCGAATCCATTCGTCATTATCGAAATTTTACAAAGGCAGCCACGTCTCAAAAGTCAACAAAATATCTTCAACTGCCGTCTCCTAGTGCAGGGGTCAATCTCGCCGCTGTTTCAGACGGTTCTTTCCCCAGATAATGAACTGATGCTTCTCCTCAAGAAACACTACCACCCATACTTCCTTCCACTTGTTGAACATACCAAAGTTGGGCTACCTCATCCTTTTGGCAAATTGCTTCAAAGAGAATTACGTTTGCTTCGAGCCGATTGGGGCTGTGCATTCGGCCCCGCCCAAGTCTGACGAATCATCGCTCTCATAATCTGCATCGTATTCGTCATAGAAAACCTCTGGCAATGGGGGCAAATCGGCAATCCCGGCAACCTCTGTTGTCTGTGCTTCCGCAGCCGGCTGCAATTGTTTCGTTGGAAGGCTAATGGGGGGTCTACCAGGTGCGCCAGAAAGTTGTCCTGCAGCAGTGGAAGCGGAAGAGGTCAGCTGAATAACTGGATTGTTGCCAGGCGGTGCTGGAGGCACTCGAGGTGCGCCTGGAGATGACGGCCCACGACCTGTGAATTGCTGAGGGGGGAACAGTTGAGGTCCACCATCTCGTCGTTGGGGGAAATCATATCCTTGCCACGGTGGCCCATAACTTGGATTCCCTTGGGTTGCACCAGTGCTTGGTTGTTAGCTTGGTGTCATGTTGAACAGAGCCTGGTGGTAGAACTGGGGAGCATCTGGAAATGGTGGCTGCGAAGGCGGGTAACTATACCCTGGTAGTGGTGGTGGTGGTGGTGGTGGTGGATGAATTTGATTCGCGGGTTGCCCAAATTGAGTGTCTTTGCTCAGAGTATTTCCAGCATTATTATATGATGCTCCCACATTGTCATCTGGGCATTGTTGTGAGCTGAAGAGCCCACCTGTTGGAGGCATATTGGTTGTCTTCGGCGGAGATCCATTCGTCGACATTGTATGTGAACAAATGATGGTCATAATCAAATAATCATTTCAATTGGTGATTTCGAATGAAGCAGAGTAAGTCGAGAATATTGAAGGTAGCAGTGACCTTCGGCGGAATGAAAGCCTCATGAATTCTTCTTAGTTGTCACGAACTGCGGTGTTTCACTTCGCCTTTGATCCCATGAAATCCGGCTGAGAAATAGAAATCATAATCACGCCCTTCCCAGCTTCGTTGTTATATGCTCCAATTCGTATAGTTTGATCTTGCATAGAAGCTCACCTTTGTTCAGTTCACAACTGTAAAGGTCATTGAAGGGATAGGGCATGATATCTCCAGGAACCCAACAAGAACTATAACCGGTTGGAAGGTTAGCACGAGAAGGCATTTTAAACTCACAATGTCTGCGTATGACCTGCACTTCAGTCAATATGAGGTCTTGTTAGTTGAGCAGCAGCAGTGATTGCTTCCTTTTCAGCCCATTGTGTTAACCTCGTTGTCTCCTCAGGATCCACCAACCAGTCAAGGATCATTACTGACGAAAACGTCCTACCATCCTATCAGTTCTCAATGATCAATGGAGCGGGTATACAGCCAGCTGGGAAACTTACCTATTCATTGTATTGAGCTGAAGTTATCCGCTGTTTGAGGCTCGAGTGTAGACATGACCTGCACACTGCCGCAGTGATGCAGTATACAATAAAGCCGATTGTAGTAGCACCTGATCAACGGTATTAAAAGTTGATCACAGTGATGACATAAGAAGCTTTCATTGCTAACAATTTTCAGTAGATAATGTGCAGCATTATTTTGTGGGATTTGATAGATAGTATCCAAGTTTGTGAAGAAAACTGATCATAAAGTGACTTTGTTTTACCCCTCCACTACATTTGGTGGGGTGTGAAGCGGCTTTCAAAGTGATACGCTAACCTGAGTTAGAGTTAGCTCGCTTTCAAACAAATATCCTTGAGGCTCAAATACAGCATCAAACCATACCCTTTAAAGCATCATCAAGATTCATCAGAACACTGAGCATTTCCCAAATATAATCAACACTCACCGGAAACATATTAAATGCTTGATCTGCAAAAAGAAATTGTCCAACGAGAACTGACTGGAAGCTCACTTTCAACAATATTACCCAATATCGATGAATGAAGGGCTTTTACCCAATGGGATTCTACCACCTGCAGGCTCCTCTCACCCTGAGCCATCATGTTTTGACTACATTGGTGCACCTGAATGGCCATCGACAGGCTGTCAATTAATGATCTACTCATAGACAACGTACCAGGTGCACCACCACCTGAAGATACTCCCAACGAAGAAACAATAGACCCTCAGCAGCCTGATCTCTCCTGTACCCCTGATCCAACAAAGACAAACGCTCATAGGCAGGTACTTGGTGTGGAAAATGTGGGGGGGAAAGCGTATGGCAAAGCAACTGGATTGTACAACAAGCATCGCAAGTACTCAGAACGATGGAATCCATGGCATCCATTTCGGTCCGCACACAACTTTTAGCTGGCTGAAACGTCTTGCCAGCAAACGAAAACCTGGATAGATCAACATCTCAGGTGTGGACTGGACACCTTCACAATGGAATCCTTCCAATCTGCAGATGCCATGCGAATACTCCTCCCAGAACTTGAATCCAGGCTCAGCGATGATAGTTGGAATGAAGATGACTGACATATCTTTGGAACATTATACTACACAGATATTTTCAAATGCATCCAGTTCCTCCTAGCTCATCTTCCTTTTCAGGCACATCACGATTTCGAACGAGTGCGCCTCGCTGACTCTGAGGGCCGTCGAATATACAGTGTGATGAACATGGGCGATTGGTGGTGGGATACACAGGATCAACTTCCTGCCGGAGCGACGGTTCAGCCAGTCATTTGTGCATCCGACAAGACTCACTAGACAAACTTTTTGGGTGATCAGCATGCCTGGCCGCTCTATCTCACGACAGCTAATATTCGAAACGATAACCGCTGTACATCTGAATTGTGCGCCTGCATTCTTGTCGGCCTGTTCCCGTGTCCCCAGAATGGTGTCAAAAACATAGACGAAGCATGGCATTCTGAGGTTGGAACTGTGCTGTCTCAACTTAGGCATCTTGACATTGCTTGCCCCGGCTTGAAATGGGAATGTGCAGATGGATTCCAGCAACATGGTCACCCGCTGTTGGCTGCCTGGGTCAGTGATAATCCGGAACAAGTCATGGTTGCTCAAGTCTCATATGGCTCATATCCGATATGGGAAATTCTTAAAGGTGCGCCGATGGGGCATTCCAGCTTTCGACCACTCGATAACTCAAGAGACCAGTATATATACTCGGAGCTGCTGCATGACAACAATATTGACGCTGTGCACACTCCAGGTGTCCACCCAATCCGCAACCAGTTCTGGCAATTCTTTCTCTGCAAAGTCTATCAGCTTTGGCAGCCTGATGAATTGCATCAGCTGCTCCTGGGTTTAGTTAAAGACTAATTGCACTCGCTGATGAAATACTTGAAAACAGGACAGTTCAAGGATCAATTTGATAATCGATTCACATCGGTGCCATGATATCCTGGCCTCCAGCACATCTCTGAACCATCCGATTCTTTGAGAAGCTGCACCTGGCAAGGTAAAGAGATCCGTCGAATGATCAGAACACTGGCTGTGAATTGTGCTTCAATGCTTGACTGCTCCAAGGATGGTGGGAACACTGCGGCGGGAACAGCCTCCAATGAAATGGTAATGGGAGCCGCGCAGGCACCATGTGAATTCTCGCAATTTGTTAGCCAACAGAATCACTCTGATCTATCCCTCAAAGCACTACATGATGCACTCAAGCGATTTTCTCAGAAGAAAAGAATTTTTCACGCGCAGAAAATGTCGAAGTCTGCGAAGGCCAAAGTAGATGACATGGTGGCAACGGCATCCTATCAGTTACGCGAACACAAGAATCATAAGATTCATGCTGCAATGGAAGCCCTTGTGTATGGGGCTGAAAAGGTTTCCTCAACAAAACACAGGCAATTTCAGTTGCGCCTGAATAGAGCCCGGCAAACAGCAATGACTTGGTCTGATGCTGATTGTCAGAAACCAATCGAGCGATTGGAGCGTGGAATCCATCAAGTGATACCTGCTAAACACAACCTTTTCAATAAATGATTCAAACGTCATGTGTGGCAACTATTGCCGGAAGTTGGGACCAAGGCAACCGGTCCCAGAAGCAAATTCCCGAAAGAACTTGCCCTAATGCACAGTTCGGCCGAGGACGAGGCTTACGGGGCAGCAAACATGACCGCCGACAATCGACTGCAATTTCAGATCAGCCTTTCCGATGCTGAGACAGAAGCCACGACCTAGAGTTTGGCTGATACGGAGCATGTCACTATCCAGCTGGAGACAGAGATTAATGGCATCACCTTGAATGAACAGAAGCGTTTCAAGAAGGAATTCTCCATCCACATGATCAAGTGGGAAGCTTGGTGGGAGATAATCGTCATTCAGGCGCTCCGGAAAACAATTGAACAGCGCATCATCCATTTCGGATATCCCAAGATGAATCTTGTGAGCCATATATCAGAATCAATTTGCTGAATGGGTTCCGGTGACAATTTCACTACTGATATTCCTGAACGGCTACATATCGCCATTGTGAAAGAGGCATATCGATCTAGCGACGAAGTCAATTACATTTGACTGATGCTTAAGCACAATGCCCGGTGTACCGGTCTTGCCTATATGGAGGAGACACTGTCATATCTTGCACTCGAAGGCTGGTACGATATTGACTCTGCAAAGGTATTGAACCTACTGTCCTCCACCAATAAATGGCGAAGTACACCCAGATGCCATCTGTTACGTCTCCAAACAATTCAGGTCGAGCCCTTTATCCGCCCTGTATCACAGCAGGTATATCATTCCAGAGAAACAAGTGTCCGCGGAGTGTGCAGAAGAATCCAATCAACTTCACTCGGAGATGCATCAGAATATTTCGGAATTCCCAACTCTGGACGGCTATTCCGCGCTTAAATTTAAGAAGACTGGGGACCCGAAGTTTGTGGATATGTGCTCGGATACAGTCAGAATGTACTCCTTGACAGTATATTCAATAAACTCCAGCATGGGCTGTTGTACTACTGTCAACCATTTCACAACCCTACTTCTGTTGAGCATCTTCGACTTGATTGCAAGGTAGAATATACCAATGCCAACCAAGAGGTCATGCCTGAAGCTCATAACATCTGGGTCCAGTATACCCAAAGTGAAAAGAATGACCACGATAACACCTTCCAAGGACGAATTCCTTCTTTTCCTGTATTATAGTTTAGCTGGACTCCACCGAATCGGATCGTCCAATTTCAGGAGTGCATGCCAGCCGGCAAAGCAATATCGACATTTTCTAAGAGATGCAAAAGGACCCAACAATGAGTATTATGTCCTCAAGCTCGAGAATACGCGGTGGTGATTCCAACAACGTTCAAAGATTCTCATGGTTGGGCTGATTGTGTTGACGGGTTCATCCGGGTGGTCAAACAGATGAATAAGAGGCATATCGTACCTGTTGGAAGAATAGTTGGACTGGCACATTTAATGCGGGAGAATTCTCCATCGGGTGGCATTGACAGTGTATGGCATGGAAATAATCATGTTGATTTAGATACGTACTGGACTGTATATTAATCAGATTGGAATGCCTGATTCAGGTGTGTAGCTGTGACAGAGTTTATCGAATTGAACTATTCAAGATAGAACATTATATATTACCACGGCCGGAGAGTCTGGCTCCAGGTTCACCGGAATGGTCTTCGCAACGAGTGTTGTAGTCCCAGCAGCTCCGAAATTTTACCAACTTAAACTCATGATTATATAGCATTCTGAAGATGACTTCATACTCTGTAGAATATTCTTGTATTCTGTTCTGCAACTTCAGGAGCATTGAGGAGCACCTGAAGGTACGTCTCAGAGCACCTGAGAAGCCCATCGTTTTGCATTCAGCCTGTTCGGGAGCTCCTGGCAGCTTCTGGAAGCATCAGTGTGGCTGTTCCGAACAGCTGAGTTGTTGAGTTGTGACTTCCGAAACATTTTACATTTTGCTGATATATCGAGACAGCTTGCACTGCAGTTTATTGTCAATGCTGTCACTTCGTGTCAGAGTGTAATAGTTAACAATACGTGGGGAGAATTGCCAATAGAAATTCCTTCATATTACACTGTTATTGTATCCACCATTGTGCAACACCCAATTGCCCTCATAAGGAGTTGACTACCGTCAATATTCAACAACCGGTACATATTGATTTTAGTTATTTAATCAATATTGGCGATTCCACCAAGAAGGTTACTGTACATGAGCAAGGCTCTAGCTCCAAGCAGCTCCCGGGTGGAAAATCCCATGTCTCCTGCAGCTCAGGAAATGCCAGCATGGGTTCATGAATATCAAAGGAGATTAGAAGAGGCGTGAAGATAGTACCTCCTCCTAAAACAACAAGAAGAACCAGAGCAAGCTGAGTTGGGATAAGAAGAATTGATGACAACCAATGACCGTCCGGACTTGGTGCAAGGTCATTTGTCGGAACTTGCTCAGCATGTCCTGCATGTTATACAGGCATGCAATGAAGAAAAAGATCTCCTAGAAGGGGAATTCGATTCTGTACGACCAAATATTGAGATTCTAGTGATCAGGCTGCGAACTGAGAAAGAAAGAATTGATTCAGAAGTATCCGGGGTTGGTTCTCATATGATACTTCAACAAGCAGTTTGCAAGAAGTAAGGACCAGATTACTCATTCTGCAAACACACCACAACCAGATTGTGGGTGAAGCTTCCGGATTATTCCAATGAATCAATGTTGAATTGGCAGCCATGAGCGAATGGATCACTGATAATCCAGTCCAAATCCTAGCCATTAATGAAACGAATGATCAGAATCAACATGACATGAAGGATCATTCCACTCAAATTGATTCTGTCATTATGATTTTGACAACATTAACCAAATCTTTGAAAGATATACCGTCCGAAAAGGAATTACAAACACATAAAAACACAATTGGGGACGAAATTGCTCAAATCCAACAGGCTAAGGCAGGGTTAGCCGTGGCAGTGGAAGAATATAAGTTTTCAGAATCCGGCCATTATAACTTCCAGAGGGCTACTGTATTGGGAATACCACGACCTGGAATACATCTGCAAACAAGAAACCTTTTTGACGATGAGTATGATAGAAGTAGTCTACATGATGCAGACAGTGCTTCTACCTGGTTAGGAAGTATGCGTGGAGGAGCTGGAGGTCAAGATCAACAAGACAATGATGGCCAAAATGATCAGCAAGGCAATACTGGCCAAAACAATCAACACGGACATAATGCCCAGCAAGAAAACACAGGCCAAAGAGGAGAAGAAAGTTCGCCATCACTATCTCCACCGCCTTTGAATCAAGGAAATTGTCGCCCAAGACTGAGCGGAAGGCAACGAAGAATTTGACAACAGGAATTTGCCAAACCAATAAAACTCCAGAAATCAAAACACTTTGAAGGTAAGCCCTTTGAAGACTTTGATACATGGTGGGTGACCAGGCAAGTGAATATTGAAGATCACCCAGAGAGGTTTCCAAAAGATGAGAGAACCATCGATTGGATAGGTTCCTTAATGGATAAATACGCAGCAGCATGGCATCCTCAATGTATTATGGGAAGATTGAACGGAATTCACCCTAAATCCTTAACAGGATATGTATACGCCTTAAATTTAGGATTCGAAGATTAGGAAGCAAGAGATGAGGAAAATGCGGACCTCGAAAACCTCAAATTCAATGGATGCATTCTGGATATGTTTACCCAAATCCTAATGCATAATGACAAGGCACTTAGTACCGGTGCAGCACTGAAAGAGCTCATTCTCGAATAGCTGCGACATTAGTTTTTGGAACAAGTGCATAGTTTTGACTTAACAGGAGAAACCGATGCCGAGATGATTGAAATCATCACACCTGCAGGCAGAACTGCAGAAAAGTGGGATGAGGCCAAAATCATTCTTCGTCTTGAAAGGTCTCTAACCGAGACAAGATCTGCAGTACAAGATCAGAAAGCTTTCAAAACCAGGAAGCAATTCAACGACAAAACCCAGCAGCAGCCTAGGTTTAAGCCACGGAATTCGTGGTCTGGAAAGGGAGAAAAATCTTGTACACAAAAAAATAGGTTGGGCAAAACATATTCAGAACAAATCAATGTAATCGATAAATCCGAGTTGGATAGGACAAAATCAGCAGGAGATTGGCAGCAATGTGTTTGGCCAGCTGATGGAAAAGGATGTCATAAAACTATAGATTGCTATCAACCCCAGAAAACCGATAAAGAGACAGCAACTTTTCCAAATGCAAACGAATATCAGAAGTTCAAGACAGGAGCTTATGAACAACACGTATCGGAAATAGATCTGTATACAACAGTTGAACAATCCGGGGAAGATAGTGCTGATGAATCCAGAGACGATATTAGTAATGAATCTGGTGAGGAGGATGAATCAGAACATGAATGCCTGGGTGATGAACATGAAAGTGACGAGGAAGCATCTCATCAGTACGAACAAGAAAAGAACTCGTGGGATTCGGACAGTGAATATAACCCACATTACACATTGGAGGTTGCAGATTAATATTTTAACACGCCAACTCACATCGGAAGACCTTTTTTCCTTTTTTTATAATTGTTCCTTTGAGGATGGCCTGAAGGCCAAAACTGCTGGTCATTGAGGGATTACCAGAACATCACAACAAATACAATCTGATCCGTCACAATCCATATAACCTGTTGTGGTTACCCTATTCACGAAAGGATAGCCATCTCAAACGTAAAGCTTCTGATACCCTTTCTGGGGAATGTAAGAAGATGAACACTTCTACAAATAAAAAATTCTACAAACCGGCATGAGCAAAGAAATTTTCGAAAGATTCGCCCACAACGATTGGTACAAGACCAAGTTAGAAGTTTCTCCTCGATTAAAGTGGAACCATTTTTCCACTTAGGTGCTCGTTAGATCTTGGAAGTTCTTCATTTGTCATATCACCAGAGGCAGCAGAGGCCTTTAAGATACCAGTTGATAAATGCACCAAGGAAACAAAAACCACAGATGTTACCGGAAGGGATGTCACTACCAAAGGATTGTTTATAATACGTTTTGGAGTTTCTTTCGGATATCATAGATCTTATGATGAGAATTACCTTGCTTTTGAGGTCGTGAAACCCACCGGCGATTATGATGCATTAATCCCAACATGGTATTCAGAAAATCATCTAGCCAGAGAACTTACAACAAGTCATCTGCATTTCCTGCATTGTGGTCAACAATGTGATGGTCATGGAAAAATCCACACAGAATTTTTCATCACTTACGACAAAAGAGTTGCATTGAAACTGGACGCAATACATATTGGATCTTAGCTCCTGAATAATGCTTCGCTTATGAGTAAATTACCAACACCACAAGATAAGTGTGTGGTATTGTGTCATCCAGAACATGCGGAGAAGCTTCTGGATAGTCGAGGTTGTGATCATAGAACTGAACTAATTGGATCGGAGGATACACTATGGATGGGACCTATTTACCAATTATCTCAGGAAGAAGAAAAGATATTTGTTCAGTACCTCGACAAAATAATAAATGATGGCAAAATTCATGCTTCTAGCAGTGCCGTGGGAAGCCCATTACTGTTTGTACCAAAACCAAATGGACAAGGATTGAGATTGTGTGTGGATTATCGACATCATAATGATCATACAATGAACAGTGAAATACTATTACCAATTATGGAAGCACTTCAGAGACGGTTGCATAAGGCTACACACATTACCACAATCTATATGAAAGCAGGATTCCATCCGATTTGAATGGCTTCAGGACATGAAATGTTCACCTCATTTAGAACTAAGTTTGGACTGTATGAGTATATGGTAATGCCTCTTGGATTAACCAATGCTCCTACAACCTTTCAATGCGAAATAAACATAATGTTCCGGCCATTATTAGGATTGGAGTTGGTTATTAATACAAGAGAAGAAATCGATCAGGATGAAGGAATGGTTGTGGTGGCATATATGGACAATATATTAATAGCCACAAGGGGATTCGTGGAAAAATATCATTGACACCTTTCCAAAGTTGTCCAACTTCTGATGGACAACAATATTGGCATCGAAATGGACAGGTGAATATTTAATGCAACGGAATTACCATTTTGGGGATTACTGCTTAGTGGACAAGGAGTAAGGATGGATCCCGATCAAGCAAGAGGTATTGTCGACTGGCCTAGATGTACCTTTCAAACTGAAGTACAACAACTACTCAGATTATGGATTTTCTATCAACAATTTATTCCTTCTTATGCTGCAATAGTCGCACCAATAACAGACCTGTTCAGAGGAGATAAAAAGAAGTTTTATTGGGGTGAATCTCAAGAAGTCGCATTTCTTAAGATTGCCATATTGGTTACCTCAGGAAAAACACAATAACTCGACATTACAATCCCGATCAACCTGCATTATTGGAAACAGTCTCTTCTGATTCAGCAATTCGAGCAATATCTTCATAGAAATTCACAAACGGAAGGATGCATCCTGTTGGATTTTCAGACAGAAAATTATCACAGGCCAAATTCAAGTATGATGTTTTCGATAAAGAAATGCTTGCAATAGTTCATTCCATGAACAAATGGAGGCGTTTTCTACAAGTAGCTGCACATAAAACTATTCTTTATTCAGATCATCTAAATCTCACCTACTTCAAAACAGCCGTGATACTGAATGGAAGGTAAAATCAATGGGCTGAAGTATTAGCTACTTTTAACTTTGACCTCTACTATCGAAAGGCTTCCAGCAATGCACATCCAGATGCACTTTCAAGGTGCCCAGAGTTCACCTCTAGAGAAGGGGGTACAACAGCAACAGAAGATCAAATACTGTTGAGAAAAGAACAATGGCTAGAAGACGGAGCAATGCAAATCAAGGAAGATGACTATATGGTTCTCATTGTAGGAGGTATCTACATCGACCAGATGTTACCGGAAGCCAAGGAAAGAATTAAGAAAAAAGGGATGTTGGATAAGGAATACGGGAAGATATGTCCACAAGTAACATCAGAAACAAATACAATCAATAATAACTCTCCAGTTACATATGGTATCCTGTAATGGATAAATCGAGTTTATCTTCCCGAAGGATTGAGGAAGAGGATTTTGGAATTGCAACACAACTCAAACATGGCAGGACATTTGAGAAGGGATAGAACTTTGGAATTGGTTACGAGGAACTTCTATTGGCCAGATATGGACAAGGATGATTGCAATTAATTCTATGAGTGTGATAATTGTCAAAGAACTAAAAGCCCCAGACATGCCCAACATGGACTACTAGATCTGCTAGAATTGGCCGACAAACCATGGACCCATATTAGTACCGACTTTATCACAGATTTACCAGAATAGAAAGGAGGAACAATCATTCTAGTAGTGGTAGATCGGTTTGTGAAAATGCCCAATTTCATTCCAATTGCCAAGAAGAAAAATCAGCCGACGGTAGCACGAGCATATTTAGAAAATGTGTGGAAGTATCATGCTTTCCCGGAAGACATTGTGAGCAATTGAGATGGTACATCAGACGGCAATGGGTTACGGACCTCTATGATTCTCTCCGGATAGCGGGGAGCATGAGTACTGCTTGCCACCTGCAAAATGACCGTGAAACCGAAAGAATTAATCAAGTGATTTAACCTCATTTAAGGTCTTGCTGCAATTACAACCAAAATCATTTGGCATCTATGATAGCAATGGCAGAATATTCTTATAATAATTCGAAGAATTCGGCAACCAAAATTTCACCATTCTATGACAATTATGGATTTGAACCTTGAACCAATTGCCCAACAGAAATTCAATTCAGAAATCCAGCTTCCGAATTGTATAGTCAAAATACGACATCCATCCATATGAGGTTGAGTGGGCAGCTCACTGTATCCATCAAAGCTATGAAAAAATAGTACCACAAACAACGGAAACCAATTGAGCCTTCCAAACAGGGGGAATTGGTAATGCTTAACAGAAAAAACATCCATGGAAAGCATCAATGCAGGTAATTGGAAGATGGGATGTATGGACCATGCGAGGTGGTTTTGGTAGGAAACAATCAGAGGTATTGCAAGTTGAATTCACCACAATCATGCAAGATCCATCCGGCATTCAATGTAGGATTACTTGAATGATTTTGATGGAAAGATACTAAGAAGCAGGTGGTCCAGATAGACACTGACGATGCCAGGTGGTAAATGGAATTGTTATTCGCTAGCAGACCCTCACACAATGACCATCGGCAACATGTGTTTTTCTTTAAGTGGGAACGATATTCCCGTGATAAAAATACTTGGGAAACCTATCAAGTCATTATGGAAAGTCGAAAAGAATTGTTGAACAAATATTATGAGAAAAATCCAGTACTTGAAAGAGATGGATGTTTCATCAAGTGAAAGAAAAAATGATTTTTTATTTTTATTTTTTGTAAAAGTTATTGCATTGGAAATATTTCCTTCGTACATTGAGTGGTATCTGTTGCATTTATACTTGTTATGATGGCACACCGTTGTGGTCACCAAGCTTAGAGAAGGGGGGTGATGTTAGGGGTTCTATCTTGACACTAATAATGGTACTTGTGAATAGTAACTGAATTCATGTCACGGAGTTACTCTCTGTCTAGTCATGCGACATGCATAACCCCTATTCAAGACTTCACAAGTATGGCAGCCCTGCGATCCTCAGTGGTATTACACAGGAGTCGCATGTCGATTGAATTGCCACTACCGCTGGCAAGCAGATTCAACTTTAATGATGTGTCAATGGTGCCTTAGTGGGGAACCTTGCTTCAACCATGTGCATAGTTTTCAACCACATTCATCTCCTTGAAACTGGCAGGACATGTCTGAGTGGATGGATAATTCTATCTGCCAGACACAGTAGTCGATAGTCAATATGCAAGTAAGTGGAACTTTGGGCCTATCTCCTCAGGCAATAGAAACCACCAGGGTACTCCCAGGCCAAAAAGAAAGGTCTTGGCCAAAGCATGATGTGACTGAGGGAATTATGATGTTGGCTGATGATAACAGGCCTGAAGCAACCCTGCTCATCGATTTGAGTTAGTATGCATTGCAACGGCAGATATGATATACAACGCTAGCTGACGCATTGAATTCTACTTTGGCATAGTATCGGTTGGTTGCCTATTGAACATATGACAGAAGCAAGTTAGCCCTTACGGTGACGCATTAATATGCGACAAGAACAGACTGATTACTATCGGCTGATGTTCCAACAACTGGTGCAAACAGATCATGAGATATCTCCGTCCAGGTTCCTTCTGACACAATGTCTGACATGATAGCATTACTGTTTGCAACGGGTCCGGGTAACCTGGCAGCGGTGTAGATTTGGACCACAAAAATGGGTCGATACGGTTCCTAACCCTTCCATCGACATGACCTGATGACTTCTTGGGGGCCAGACCCGGACCCATACATGTCCCGCATGGGTTTTGCTGGGATTTGCTCCACCCGTCGATTACAATCTCTGATTCTGCGTTTTGGGTTTCACATTTCTGGTCACATTCCGATATGCTACTGGTAATCGTAAAATATTGACATTGGTATGTCACAGTTTGTTTCTGATGTATTGGCCACCTTAGTGCTCAGAACAAACGTAGACTAACGCCCTACCATATCCTGAAAATGAGGGTCAACGGAGCGTCAACGATTGTTGGTTATGTATCTTGCGTAATCTGGGGGGCGACAGGTTACACGCAGTCATAAACAAAGTATTGCCTGCCTTCATAGCCAAAAGAGAAAGCGATACACTACCTACCCCATCTTGAAAGTGAGCGTCACCAGAGCGCCAACGATTATCGGTCATGCTTCCTGGGTATTCAGACTGCCAATGGGTTACAGAATGACAGAAATGAATTATCGGCCTCCTTTGAAGCAAACAGAGAAAGCGAAACGCTCCCTACCCCATATTGAAAATGTGCGTCAACGGAGCTTCAACAATGTTTGGTCTTGCATCTTTGGTAATATGAGTGGTGTTTGATCACAAGCATTCATATTCAAGGATATGGCAGCCTTCATAGGCAGATATGTGCGGGATATTCCCGCCACATCCACTGGGACAGTAGCAACTTATGTCATTTACAGAGCTACCACTAAGTATTCTTCAGCCTTTAAGCGCACAAAAACAGTCAAAACGATGTATATAGACCATAACGGCCACATTGCCCTGTGTTTAACCATGATGGAAGGCCAACAATCATTGACACTCCGTTGATGCTCATTTTCAAGATGGGGCAGCGAGCATTTCAATTTCCATTTTTCCTATAATGGGGGCCACTACTTCGCTTATGACTGTCTGCAAACTACCACCCCCCAGATTACCCAAGATACATGACCAATAATCGTTGATAATCAATGTCAAGATAGGGTAGGGTGTGTGTCACTATAGCTTTTGCCAATAATGGCGGCCAATACTTCGATTCTGTATAACCACAACCAAATCAATTTTCAATCACCAGACACACATGACCTAAAATTGTTGACACTCCGTTGATGCTCATTTTGCTATGGGTGTATCCACAATATGCAATCATTTGATTTGGCATAGTCTATCATTCTGATTGTTTTGGCAGCCAATCTAGCGTTTTCATTTACTTTCTCCTTGATCACTACGTTGTTCTTTAATAATACATATAAATATATCATTTAAATAATACTGTACAGTGTCCGCTAATTGTAGATAATAATCATCTCCAAAATCCGTGCCTGTCGATCAATGCTCCTCATGACTTGCAGGGTCCCTCAATTGCCTGCTCTCGTCTTCAAAATGGATGTTAGTGGCATTACCACACATCAGATAGCGTACTAGCCAGTGGATGTTCCTTCATCAGTCAGCATATCTGGATCAAAATCTTGATTGTGCTGGCTATCCTGGGCATATGTATCAAGAGCAAAAAATGCAGCGCAGGAATGGGAAGAATATGAATACACATGTCCGGCCAGCAAACTGTCAATTTGCGAACTTTGAACTGAGGAATTGTTACCCCTTTGGGGTGGGTGGCGTTCCGGGCAGAGGTGAAGTCGACTCTGGAGTCGGCTGTCTGCATTGGACGGCTCGAGGTGCACCTCTTCCTTTGTGTCTCCAGCATGTCTGCAAATTCGTTGGGGTGCGATTTTGGAAAGAATGGCATCCAGCCGTGTGGCTTTGACGAAGCATAGCCGGGTGTCCTTCCATCGCAGCCTTCCCCTGTTCATGCCCAGGAAACTCATCACCACGCTTCTTCTCTTCGCGGACCTCGGCACCAGGTGTCTTGATCAGATATTTCGTTTCCTTTATTGTGGCGCACGAAATCCCTCCATTTGGCATTTTGGCCATATTTAATGCCAGGCGCATGTCAGACTGTTCCAGCTGTACCCGACCTCCTTGCCTTGCCATAGTAGCACACATGTTGCAAACCTTCAAGAAATTAGTTACTGCGTCTAACAATGAGATTCAGCTATTACCTCAACCATATACACTTCCGTAGCCTCCTCTAAGGTGGGTCAAGCCTGTGTGGTCCACTCACGAGGATGCTTATCAGGAAAATCGCTCGCGAAGATGCCACAACTGTCAACAGCATGATGTTCAATTTGGCGGAATGTGCGGGCATATGCCTTGGTCGACCATGGGGGTTTCCCGTCATGGGTAGCGATAAATTGGTCACGTCGCTCTCTTTGTACACCCACTGTACATTATCTGGTTAATTGGCAGCCTTTTGCCTCGTTATAGATATACTCACATCCAACTGCATGCTGCGTCATATTCTTGCTGCATCCAGTCATACGGACGATTGTTAAATGCGCATCCAGGGTCATATTTCAGTTAGCTGCATTGGCAGCGTCGCGGTGGACTGACTGGGGTCTTCGTTCTTGCTGTGTCCCAATGGGTGACGTATTCGGTGTAGCACCCGTCAGTGTGTTTGAGTCGGATCTGCTCTCACCTGGCTGATGTGGTTGTGTATCCAAGATTTGCTGGTGCGGAATTGGAGAGGAAGATGATAACGAAAAGAACTGGGAAGTCCTGGGGCCTATATTGTTAGCGTCATGTCAGAATTGAATATGTATCAACCAACATGTTCGTTATACTCAAGTTGAATCCTGCTGCATATGTGTGCAACTTGCAGAGGTTTCCCACCACCCTGCAAGTTGCAATAAGTCTGTCCGATGTGGTTAGTGCTTGTGGAGTGATACATTGCGGTGTACGACAGCCGAAATCGCACGATTATCAGATATAAATAGGTTCTTATTTGAGGGAAGCGATGTCTGCTGATGTTTGGCTCAAATCATCCCCGGGATATTACATGAAACTGAAAGTAACAATCCAGTCATGTTGTATGGTTAGCTAAACTATTCCAAATTTGTTGATAGTCAAAAGGCGGATTTTGCTTTCTTCAAGATGATTAAATGTACCAACCTTGACATAAATGACACAGCTTGCCTCCATATTGTCCATGTCTTGCATCATCCAACATCTCGCCCAACAACGAAATCAACGCAAACTACAATGGTCAATGCTCCAAAAAATAACTTCTCACCACTTCCAGCGTGCAAATATGCGGAATTGACAAAGCGGTCCACACAATGACATTATCAAGCGAATGAAAGCAAGAGCAGCTTGGAATCCGGAAGAGTCCGAGCCATTGGGGCGTTGGGCAGCTTGCAATCCAAAAAGAACCTTGCAGCTGAGAAACGACGAGAAACATACTTCTCACGCAATCAATAGAACAAAAAATGGATCGAGGAGTATGTTGAGAGGGAAATCGCTGGGGCAACATAGCGAGTTGAAGACGCAGACACAGCGGTTCAGCATGAGCAGGTAGAGACAAGGAACGCTGAAAAGGCGGGATTGACGAAAAGAGAGCCCGAAATGACCTTTCAGGAGATGATGATTCCTAGCGGAGATATTCTGAGTGTTCTTGCAAGTTCCGATGATGGGGAGGATGGGGAAGATGACGATGATAAAGAGAGTGTGCAGGGCGAGCTGAGCGAAGATTACGAACCCGGCTGGGTGATGGGCACAATCTCTAAAATGTTACAGCAGCGCATGGAGAGGTTCAGGCAGAAGAAGATGAAGCTTGACGAATTGACACAACCTGAATGGCAGGACGCAGCCAACTACTTCCGTGAATGAGAAACGAAGTACGGCACATCCGATTTGAGGGAACCGGCAGTGGTTAACTGGCAAATGGATGATGATGCAGCTGCACCTGCACCGACAACATTATGCAAGCTTATGGAGTGTCTTGACATTGTCCCCTGAGTATCGCAAATTCCGCAAGGGACTTCTTGACCAGGAAGCAGTCATATCCCACTAGGTTCTGGGAAGCCCCAGTCGAAGAAAGGTATGTCCGGTCTTGCGCCCACTGCGGAGCCCGATTCATCACTCATTCAGAATGCGATGCCTGTTAAACTGGTAAGCGTTAACCCCTGAATAGAGGCTCCCCAGCAAATCACCATATGGATATCGGATTCGGACGAAGGCATGGTGACCGCTCCTGCATCATCGGAAGAATAGAGAGACGAATTTGTATTTTCGACGTCATATCTCTGCAAAAACCAATTTGTGCATCAATTTTGCTAGGTGTCAGCATTTTCTTGATTTCAGTGACCAAATTGTGAGACATGATAATTCGTCTGTGCATGAGCAACTGTCGAACGCACCATGCAAAAGTTCTAGAAACCAAATCTGGCTATAAGATGGCCAATAAGTCCGATTTCTGTTTGCCAATTACTGTTAAGTGAGAAAGCAAAAGCTAGACTATTGACGAAATATGCTAACATAATTTAAGTTACTGATGTCATACAAGTCATAGCAACAGTGGTCAGCACTCGATAGGAATCTTTCTGAATGATGACCGTCATGCTGCATTCATCCATGCATCCCACTGCAGAACTCTCTGCACTGACGTGGTGCACATGGTTGAGAAGCTTCAAATTGCTTAAGGTATGTCAGGGAAATCAAGGAGAAGGAGCTGGATGAGGAAAGGTGACGATGTCGAGCTATATTTACCAAAAGCAAGTGAAATGATCTACATGCCGTCAATTGCCAGCCAAAAGCGCAGGAATGTAATAGGGCCATGTCATTTCTCACTCAGATAATGTGGATGGAGGTTGATCAGAAATTGAGACACCACAGAGCTCCTGGATGCAAATGGTAATCCTTTCAATCGCAATTTTGGATGTCAATGATGGGTACACAATTCTTTCGAAACAATTATCGGATGTAAGAAGGCTGTTTCGATGTGCATTATGTTGGCGTCAACACAGCACCAATGATTTTTAGTCTTACACCTTCGACAATGAAAGGGCTGCATTGTTACATGCATCCAAAGTGAAAGTATTGGTCAGGGCTATAGCCGAAAATGCAAATGATATGCTCGTTGACCCATCCTAAAAATGAGCGTCAGTGCAGCATCAAGGCAGCGTCAACAGAGCGTCAACAATTTTTGGCCATACATCTTGAACAATCCAAGGGCTGTGTGGCAACATTATCTCATAATTGAACTATCGGCCGCCTCTCTAGGCAAAAATGGTCGCGACAACATCGCTGGTAAGTCCTAGAAATAAGGGTCAATGTAGGGTCAACGATTTCTTGCCTTGAATCTTGGAAAATCGAGGGGCTGTGTGGCGCCATTAACTCATAATTGAACTATCAGCTACCTCTCTAGACAAAAGTGGTTGCGACCACATCACTGATATGTCTTAATAATGAGTGTCAACAGAGCGTCAACAAATTTTGACCTTGTATCTGGGAGAATCCATGGGCTGTGCAGCGACATTAACCCATAATCGAAATATCGGCCGCCTTGCAAGGCAAAGATGGTTGCAACACCATCGCTGCTATGTCCTAACACTGACCGTCGATGGAGCATTAACAATTTTAGGCCTTTGATCTTGTATTGTCCAGCGGCTTGGTGATCAAATAGATCCATAATTGGACTATGCGCTGCCTTTCTAGGCAAAAATGCCTTCGACGACATCATAATGATGCCCTACACATGACTGTCAATGGAGCGTCAACAATTTTATGTCTTACTTCTTGCAAAATCAAGGTGCTGTATGACAACATTAATCCATAATCGAATGATCACTGCCTATCTGGGCAAAAATACCTCTGACAGCATCATCACTATGTCCTGATATGAGCGTCAACGGAACATCACCGGAGCGTCAATGAATTTTGATCTTGCATCTTGGATAATCTAAGGGCTATGGAACCGCATTAGCCCGCAATCAACCATTCAGCAGCCTGTATTGGAAACAATGCTAGTGATGATATCGTGTCCGCCTCCTACAATTGAGCACGCACGGAGTGTCAACAATGTTGGTGGGGGCTCAGTACGCTAAACAGCAATGAACTACATTGCATTGTTCCTAAATTGAGTTTTATGTGGTCAGTCTTTTCAATATGTCTTTGTATACAACTTCACAAATATGCATGCAATGTCTCACAGATCTGATATTTTTGCTTCTAGCTCTAGTGTCAATATTCAAGAACCCACATTGTGCTGTACTATAACATAACTTTCGGCAGTCTCTCGAGTCACATTACCTAGCTTTCTAATTCCTACTGCCATGTCGGATTCAAAATCTTTAAATACCTCATTGCTAGAGGTTATGATATGTTCCAAGAATGACCATGTCTTTATTTGTGATTTGAGCAACCTGAATTCACAAATCATCTTTGATGCTTGGTGGGCATTAATGAATGTAGGCTCGAAACGTCCTATTGCTTGGAATAATTCCAGACATGCGTCTTCATGGTGAGTGTATTTGCACCACGGAATTGGGGAGACCGGCCGCCCTGGAATCATATGTATCGTTTGTCATCAAGTTCTTTGCTATCCATCAGAACATGGGACCAGCTCAATGGGGAAACACTTGCTGGCAAAAGCTCACATTGCAAAGTTAAACGAATTCACAGAGTAGGAAGTTAGTGTTTTGACTAGTTCGACAGTCAATGAAACAGCTTAGGCCATCCTGAAGAGGCATGGTACTCAAGGAATTAGAGTAGTATGGTCACAGAGGAAATTGATATTTCACATCCAGGTTGATCCATATTGACTAAAATGACAGACAAAACACTCCTGGCAGCTGAGGACTTTGAAACTTCCGAATTTCACCGAGACATGTGGAATCGCTACCTCATGTTAGGATTTGTTTCGCCTCATATTCCTTGGAACTCTATATCTACCCTCGAGCTACAATGGTCATATGAAGGATTAGGAAGTGACCTAGTGCTGTCGTCCACCACAACCCTTAGCAACATTTGCTGGAGGGAATACACACTGACTGTGGATGCAATTACAAAGTAATTGCCATCACAAAATAAAGTTAGTTTAGCATTTAACGGATGGACATCAATGACCAAACTAGCCAGAAGGTGAGTCAATGCTTACTATAAGGATCGAAATTGGGCGTTGGGTGAAGTACAACTCGCTTTTGTTGAAGATGATCGCCTATTCATTTGCATTTTTGAATAGTAATTAATGATGATAAGTCAAGGGCCAACATTCTGGAGCATAGCTAGCCATATATTTGAAGGAAGTGCTTGATAGTTTTGAGCTTACCGTCGTCCGATTGCTAGGTAATACAATTCATAATACTTCCTCAACTTACTCAATGACTTGCGAGCTGCAATCAACACTTGAGGTCTCCGGAATCGAGTGGCCTGCATTGAGGAACCACATACCATGCATGGCGCACGTCATACAGCTGGCTTTAGGTGTATTCATGACCACTCTCGGTGTAAAAAGCTGCACCAACTCTTGGGAAACCCATGAGCGCGATCAGCAGTTTGGAGAGAACGAAAGCATAGACATAGGGAAGAGTCAAAGACTTCGAAAAGAGAGCAATGCTCGAATCAACACGGTATCGGCCATGGGTCCAGGTTTAGCAATGATAATTGAGAAAGTATGTATTTCGAGATATTTTGAAAGTCCCGAAACTGACCTGCAGATAGCAGAGAATGCTTGTTGTTTTGATTACGCTGACACCTGGTTGTCAAAACGAGTTCATTGACTCTCAAAATGCCACATTCTGCAGCACGGTACTATATATTATGGATGTGAACACACCTTGGAACTCAACACTGGGGTTCCTTGAGCGTGCCTACTGATTATGAGAATTCACCTGCGAGTGGCTCCAAAATCCAAAATACATTGATTACCAGCCACTCATCACAACACAGGATGAATGGACCATTGTCAAGTACGTCATGGAAATTTTGAGGCCATACCGATATTAGACCCTGTTGATGTTGACGACGCATATAGTAACATTGCATCAGGTTTTCACAGTCTACAATGACATGTTCGATCATATGGATGGCATCAGGCGAGCTTTGGCTAACAAGAAGACTCAATGCAGGGAAGACATTTTATTTGCAGCAAAGTTAGCGCGACAGAAGTTGTCGAAATATTATGCTGACGTGACTCCAATGCCAGGTATGTTTCTCATTTCTGCACATATCCTCAATCCTTTCCGGAAGTTGCGATCATTTAGGAAGTGGGTCAAGCGAATAGGTTTCAATCCCGAGGACGAGATATTCTATACTACACAATACCAGCAGGCCATTCTGAAGTATGTCAAGAATGAATACTCTACCAAACATCAACATGTGCCAGCAAATAAACCCAAAAGCGTACCGAGCAACAATCTCGTCCCCTCCGCAATGACTTCAGCATCCGGTCAATCGTCCTTTGATGCATATGCTTTGTCCAGCGATGATGAACAATACTTCATGAACAACAATGTGGCTGAAACAACGCCTGGACGAAGTGATGACGCAGCACACTTATTGACCGCTGCCAGGCTCTATTTAAATTCAGCGCCTGAAACACCGTACAACTGGGTTCAAATTAATCCAAAACACAATGATTACCACTCCGACATAATGGAGATTAGCAGTACATTTGGGATGCCGAACCTAATCGACTGGTGGCTCCAACCGGAGGAAACGAGCTCAAAGTCCACCAATCTCTCCAATGTTGCACACGACATCTTCTCTATCATGCCACATGCTGTTGGAGTGCAGGCGTGTTTTTCCCTTGGGCAAGATGCTATCGGCTGGAGGCAGTCAAACAGCACAGGTGACACCTTTCGCCAAAAGTCGTTGTAAGGCACTTTGCTCGAGCCACTAATGAGATCTTTGCAGGCGATAACCCATCATTGGATACGACAAACCCAGCACCGACTCGGAAATGAAGAAAGTGGCACAGGAAAGAAAGTTGCACAGAATGGCCAAGGTCCGGGACATTTTGGACATGTGGCAAGGCGGCCAAAACCTACATGCTACACAGAAAGAATCTCGTGCTGAAGGCAAGCAGATGACAGCCATAGGATACGGTTTGGACGCAGAAGAAATCATTGAAGCATCCTGGTGACGCTTTCAACATGATGCTGCGGCTGCATTTGATTCGTCAAATGGATCACCTTTGCCACCAGCTTTGTCTGCAAATCACCTCCCTGGAGGACGAAGTCAAATATTAAATGTGCGCCGAATCAGACGAATCAACTGTCATCCAGTCGAAAGTGATCAGTATAGCGCACCTGAGAGCATTTCGGACACCTAAAGTTGGCTTAACTGCAATGGCAACTTGGATAATCCAAATGACAGCGAAGATGATTACGCGGCAGACGTTGAATCAGATATAGAGCAAGACATTGGCATCGAGGATCTGGAATGCCCAGAGCAGTGGGAGGAGAGTGCCACACCAAATGTTCCTGGATGGATTCGGCCAACACAGAAGTCAAAGGTACTGGCTGAAAAGCTGTTTGTGACGGTCACTGCAATGGAAACGAGGAGGAATAAGGCAATCAAGACAAAGTAGGACAGAATGCGTCAATGTTTCACCAGCTTCTTTCTGTAGCTTGACCATGAGACTCAGTTAGAGATATATTATGGGCAAATGGTAACAGTAGCTTGTGAATAACGGGTCATGAACAGATGTATAGCAGGCGCAATGAATCTGTCGGCAAGATATATATATTTTAGTCGTTTGAGAGAAGCGAGTGCAAGAATATCACTGCGCTCGGCTTTGCCACATGGTGGAGTCCCTATCTGCCAGAATGATACCCAAAAAGTTCAAATCATGATGAACACGATTAACGATGGCAGCAGATGTTGAATGGACAATACATTCAAATGAGGGTCTTGGCAGCGTCAACAATTTGTGGTCTTGTAAGTCCGGTAATTGAACAGTGACTTGGTTGCTGTTATGCCTAACTGACGTATTGGCAGCTTGTATAGGTAAAAGAGACAGCAACACGGTCACCGCCCCATTCTGAGATTGAGCGTCAACGGAGCATCAACAATTTTTTGCTTTGAATCTTGCGTAATTTATCTGCTGATTGGGTGCGGACATCAATTCAAGGGATATTGGCGGCCATTAGGCACAAAAACAGCATCGACACACTCCAGGCCGAATCCTCAAAATGAGCGTCAACGGAGCGTCAACAGTTTTAGGTCATGCATATTTGTTAATCAAGGCATCGCGCGGATCTTCGCACCCATAACAATACCATTGACCACCTTGATACACCAAAATACAATATATCAAAGGAAAAACACAGATTCTGAATAAATCGATATTGCAAACTGCAAAACATGCAAAAACATATAATCGGTTGTTGATAATGCGATTTTGACAACATACTATTCACAAACTGCAAAAACAGAAGCCTTATATGAATCTATAGCTGGACCTGCTGGGCGACCCGCTGACAACCTGCCCAATGCAGAAGGGTTGGGAGTTTACCAACAAACTGTACCCGAGTCAACAGTTCAGGTTTATTGACAACCTGTACCGCCAATTTGGCAACGCTTCGGTTTTGACCGGTACCCAGAGCCAAAGTCACTGTCCGGAACTGTTGCTAACACCAGATATCGTGCGATGGATGGCCTGATTTTAATCAGGAGCATATTGCTTTCAAACCACATTGCATAAAGACAATATGGTATCAGGAAGTGTGGCAGTTATCACCGGGCACATGCAGAGAAGCAATGACGTGACCACGATAATGCTATCATGAGTGTTGTAATCATTGTGTCGATGTATTTGTGAGTAAGACCCTCAAAGATAACTATAACAAGACAGCATCGTTCCGGCAATGAGGAGAACATGCTCAAGCAGGACTCCACAGTCAACCATCAGAAACACCGAAGACAATATTAAAATTGTATTAAGAATTCGATCTATTAGCCTCGATCACTATTCCCCATTCAATCCATCTTCGTGATCAAGCCTTATATGCCAGGGCGCAGGTTGAAACAATCTCAATACGCAATCCAGATGAACGTCCAACTTTTCGGAGATTCAATTTTTCAGTTGGAAGAGCAGCATTTAATCCACATCTTATTTGTCGTATTTCCTTGTGCTCATTCAGTCGGTATCGGTTGCCTCGTACAGCGGGATCCCTCCTGCGGGTTGTTACCATTCGAATAATTTGCCGAAGAGTAATTCGAATCCAAGGAGGAGTTTTCCATGGTCTTCACAATGAGAGTGCCCGTTGGGAAAGAATTAATTTCAGAGCTCTTGAACAATGGTCAAGAGGTTTAGTCTTGGGATAAGACGAGGAAAGGAAGAGTGCTTAGATAGGCGGTTGTACTTAATCCGCTGAATGTTGTATTGATTAGGATTAAGAACCTCCATAACGCAAATTAGACCTTCCACATATGATCGCCAAGCACATGGCGTTCCATGTCTCCCGGCTCGACCAATAAACCCCACCTACCAACGGCCAGCTGCCGTCTGAACCGCAGCCAACAATCATTGACCACTCTAACGGATGGGATGTGGACCGGCTACTCAACTCTCAGCGATGCTTCCGGAAGCTGCATCATCTTAAACAGTGGGTGGGTTACAGTTACCTACGCACTAGCTGGGAACCCGTGGAGAATCTGGAGAATGCGCAGAAATTTGTCGATGAGTTTCACCAAGAGCATCTGAAGAAGCTTTGACCGTGATTTGACTTGGAGGAGTGAGATTGAATATTTTCTGTAGGGTTTTGCTTTTTCTTACATTCTTATGGATCTCGGGCCGGTATAAATGGTGTCAGCACAGACTTGAACCACCTACCACTGGAGGTGGAGTTTCCCTGCACACCGAATCTGCTGTGAGGCTGCTCATAGAACATGGATCGGTGGTGGGATATATTCAAGTTGTACAGAGGCGTACCCATTTGGGTTTTGTTTTTTGTATGGGTTTACTCTTGTTTATACATGTATGTGGCAGCCCAGGTGGTCTGCTCCAAAAGGGGGGGGTGATGAAATGGCAGTCATGATCAGGTTGCTGCCAATGGCTCGAGACATGTCCAGGCACAGGTAACTGCAACTCTTGATTGACCAGTCGGAATCTCTCTGAGATTGCCACTGATCATCTGATCTATCTGCTACTCTATTATATCGCCAAATCCATGTGTGCAACCATATTATCACGTATACTCTCATACCCTGCCATATACAGATATATATGGCCTTACAGCTTATGAGCACTTGCATTTAAACGGACATGACGATCAACACTTCCACTTCGTTCGTTGAGCTGAAGTCACCATGGCGACAGAGATGTATCTCCAAGTTTGACACCGACAGCGCAACCCAAGATTGGGACCAAGAGGCTGCATACAGGAATCAATGATATTCCAGCTGGTTGGAGCAGTACATTTGTTACATTTCTTCCACATGATACTGACAATGACAATGGCGATCACAATACAACTGGACTGCATGCTACCTTCGGAGCAGTGGTTGACAGGAAGTCAAGGTAGTCCAAGCGCACAGCACACTGGTCCCCCAATTTCATGCATGGTCCCATGATTGACACTTCCAACAGCATGAGCAGGAGTCATTTTGGAGTAGCTCAGCACATGGCACAGTTTGGCTTCTGTCTTCTGTCTTCTGTTTGTTTTCAGTCTGTTGTTTCAATGGCTTAGTGTTTGACAGATGTGATAACACAATGGAGAAGTGTTAGACCTAGTCATTGTGGAGTACATCTTCACGTGGCGGTGGGTTAGGGCTGGTAGCTACTATAAAGGCTACGTATTATCTTAGACTTAGACTCCATCAATCAGTCATCTCGACAGGTTGGTCACAACATATTCAACCTTAAATGTTATATATAAGTGGTATGGTTGCCAACAAGAGCATGTGCGGGTATATTTAAAAGTCAGTGGTAAGATATTTGAGACAAATTAAAGTGCCGTGATATTGGCAATTACTATATAATGCTTGCTTACCTGGAGTCAGTGACATGCCACTATCCACCAACTGGCTTGGAACTTGCGTTTACAGTATTCTCAGGTATGTATCTCCACATAAATATAGCTAGCTATCTTGTTATCTATATAAACATACAGAGTTGTCTGGAATTGCTAAAGGCAGTTCATGCACATATGTGGAGGTGTGGCTGGATATTGTAAGCAAGTGAACTCTGAGTTGGACTTGGAGGGTATAATTGAGTAAACATAGAGACACACTTTGGAGGTCAGTATCAGGTGAACTTAGAGATACACTTGGATGGGGTGATTGAGAGAGATTGGATATGTACTGGGAGACCATAATCTGGCAAGGTTCGATATACCCTTGGATGCCATGATTATTTGAATTAGGAGTTACACTTGCAGACAGTGATCAAGTGAAATTGGACATTTACATAAACATAGTCAATGTTCATAAGGTCACTATAGAGGTAATTCACCATAATAGAGTCATTTTGAATGGAGACATGACTGCAGCAGATTTTCTCTACATTAGGTGACTTGAAGTTATGGGAATCTGCCATGAGTTGACTTTGCCATTAGGCTGATCAAGAACTGCCTATGGGCGGAACAGTTGTTGCACTTAGTGGTAACTCATAATCACAATATGGGCAGATAGTGAACGATATGTTAAATTCATGTCCACCAGTGATATTAGAGTTGTTGATAAGCAAGAGAGAGATGGGGGTTAGAGATAGTGATGATATGACATTATGTAAGGTGATGTGGGAAACAACTGGTATGAGCAGCCAAACCATGTTAAAAAAAAACTAAAATAAGTGTAAGTCTTTCACAAATTGGGTGTCATATCTGCCACAGCCTGTCTTGTAGATTTAGTGAAGGTTGCAAAATTCTACATATCCTTGTTTCTGATTACAATTTCCTCAATCTTCTCTAATCTCCATCTACCAACACTCATACTCTTGCACAGTCTAACATCAGAGAAGAATGTAAAGATTAGTTTTTCTTCTTTAACTCCTGATAAGATAATTATATGTTAATGGTGAATCCAGCAGTAACTTAAGATCAACTGTGTCTTTAGCTCCCAACCAGTATCTCATCTCTTGGCACACCTTGATATATTTTACTCTATATTTCACTCTATATATTGCCATGATTATGAGTTAACCAATGAATACAGTCTCAGCTACTGTTACACCTATCTGCCAATCTACCATATCTAAATTGACCATTTATTTCAACATATCCAATTCTGCACAATCTCTGCCTCTGGGTGCAACTCTACCTTCAACACATTACCACTTTCAAGCACATCTCTTACATTGCTCAACAATAGCCGTCAGGCTTGTATAATCATTGCCTCTAAATGTATCTCCATTTTTGCTTCGTTACCGCCGCCATGTACTTGTTCACACTTACTTGTTAGCCACCTTCATGTTAGTACAATTACAGCATCCAAGTGCAATGCCATACTCATTTGATCACAACCACCAAGTGCATCTCCAAACTTGCTCAATTAATACTTCCAAATCTGAAATCAACCTAGATAGTTCTGAGCCTCCTAGTTCACATAATCATGGCTTACAAATTATCTCCCATCTCTGACAATTATGGTAACTATATATATCTCACAACTCTCCTGAACACTGCCTTAAAGTCTATTTCCATATTCACCCAATTATAACCTCCAAACTAGCACAATTGCAGCCTCCAAGTGAATTTCTAAGTTTATTCAATTACCTTTACAAGGTGAATCACCAATTGCGCATGAGCACCTTTGATAACCAGATAGATTGCATACACCTAAATAGATTGACTTAAACAGAAAATACATCTTGTATTATAATATAGCTAATCATATTGTGATTTTGAACTATATACATCTAACTGGGATGATTATGATAGATGAAATAGCTTGTAGTTATAGAACCTGGGACTCTAACAACCATTGCTTTGAGAATACAACACCAACATTAAAGTCTCCCACAGACCTGTACAGAGGTCTCAGCTGTTCTGAAATTTGAATATCCTAGAAGTCAAATTTTGTAGTCTGTTAAATTCATGCCAACATATGCAGGTACTTTCAGAAGGACCTGAGAATGCTTTTGCAGCATCTCAGAGTACTTTGCCTAGCTTTTGGGTAGCTAAGAGGTATCCAGAATTAGTTAGAAATACTGACATGGTAGACAGAAGTGTCTGGAAGATTTACATGTAGCTTTCAAACCATTGTACATTGTGCAGATATTTATGGATAAAAGTATTTTTTAATTGCTGAAGCTGCTTAACCATTCTGTATTCAAATACAATTATATCTACAACTGTCATGACTCTATTCTGAGTTATCTATTATTGTATAATAAGTTATCTGACTATGGCTCAACATTTAAACATACAATTGATACAGCTACTCTAACCACTCTATTAAAGTTGAATACTTTGTGCTGTGATAATCTTACAACTCCATTTAAGGTAATATTAAACTATCATAATTATATCATGGTAGCTATCATGGTGTGTATTTATTCACTGTTATCAAATCTATTTCTTATTACAGTACAAACACTTTATATAGATTGGTAACCTAACTATCTGGTATGTTGCTACTTTGTTATATTAGAGCTGCATATAGATACCTGTATATAATACTTTTGCAGTAATGTGGTGAAAATGTAAAATGCATGCCATACATGTAAATGTTCCATACTGCTCAATTGATTAACATTACCTTATTCAACTGAATGCTCAATTGTTTACAATATCATATTCGTTGGTATCCTGCATTACTGTGGTATTAATTGTATAGCATTACCTGCCGCGAAGTCGCTTTGAGGTATATCCAAGTCAGTGTCCGGGTTTCACTGGTTAAAATGCTTCAGAATATGAAGTGCGCTGCGAAAGTAATACGTGAAATGAAGTTAGATGAGTTAATCAATCTAATCATATTAAAGTCATCTACTCAAAGCCAAGGATTTTCGGAGACTTAAAAAGTGAGCCATTTTCAGCCTCGTACACATATCATGAACTTTGGTTCAATCTCCTCTCCCATTCATCATCGTCACAATGCCCTCAGGTTTGGGAAAGAAAGCCGTCTACTTGTTCCTCACTTTCACCTCGCCCCTATTGCCCTGCTAACTCCTTACGAAAGGCCAAGTTTCAAACTCTCTCTGATGCGCACTCCTCACCTTCCACCAGACGTTGCGCAATTCGTTGTGCCTCTCAGCATCAATAAGCTTGACCTTCGTGACTATCTTCACAATGCCTATAATATCGAGGTGCTCAACGTGCGCTCCTTCATTACGCAGCAAAGGATCGAGCGTCATAAACCCGGTTTTCAAACCTCCCGTTACTACCGACCCAAGTCTATCAAGAAGATGACGGTGCAGCTCTTAAAGCCATTTTTATATCCCGAGGAGCCTCAGGATTTGAGCCCGTATGCAACACCATGTACCTCATCTTCAGGGGTACTAGTAGCGGCTCGAAGCGATTGGCTAATCTGAGAGTAATAGGTGGGATAACATGCTCTGGAAAGCACTCGAGGCTCAGCGCGACATGAAGTCAAAGACCCAAGGCCCCTTCTCTTACAAGGAGCCGCATCCACAAAGGGCAAGCATCAAAAAGCTAGCTGAAGTATTGGAAGAGCAAAATGGTTGAGATTGAAAACGATCATGTAGTGCGATGATAGATTACGAACAAATGGGGGGGAGGGGCACTCACGGATTGGGAGCAATGTGGATAGATCTTAACTGGCAATTTTTTCCGCGAGTACCGCAACTTGAGTACTATTTTCGACATTGTAGACAGCGTGAAGTACCTGGATAGAAAAACCTTGGATGAAAAACTCCCCGATAACTGTTACTCGTTCTGCCGTATCTTTTCGTACCAAGCTTCTCACCGTCCAGCGAAAACCAAGCCTTGTACTTCGGAGCATTATGGTACGTATCATCGAGAGAATTTGTCATGGAGTGCGGTATACCAGGATTCCGAGACAAGAGAAATGGAAGAGAAATACATAAAATTATCCATCATCTATCTTAGCCTTTGCCAAACCTATTGCAAGCCAATAAGAGAAACTACATACCACCGCAGGGGAATACTGTACGCGTTGCGCATCCAATGACCAAACAGCCTGATACTCAGTAAAACTTAGCAAGATGACACCAAAATATATCATAGTGAAAAGAATTGTCATAAAGCAACTCCTCCATCAAACTCATCCACTGGGCACCATGAAATAAACTGGGTCTTCTTAAACAAACCCCCTTATCCCCGCTAACCCACTGCCAGTTGGGAACCTTGATTTCTTTTTAGATTTTGGCTCTGGTATGTCACTGTCGTTTGTTTTCTCTTTGTCTTTCTTGCCAATATTTTGCACACCTATGGAACGATTCAACACCATATTATACTATCAAGGCTTAGATTAACTTACCACCTCTGCCCCGGATTCTAACTTCTGACTGGGGTTTAATCTTTTCCTTCCTCTGCTTTTCCGATGAGGTGGCGGACTTGATAGTCTTCACACTACGCTCATCATCAGAGATTGGGGTACTGTTCGTGAACGTGGTAGTCGCAATACTGTCTGGTACAGACGGTCTATGTCTTAACTGATGTTGTGCAAAATGATTTTGATCGTAGTAGTCCTGACGCGATGGCAGTGGCATCGGCTCTGCACTCACATGGCTGGCACTAGGGTAAGTGGGCGTGTAAGTTCTGGGTGACATTGGAGCTCCAGATGAGGAGCTATAATCTCGCATCACAGAGAAGTTGCCCCCACAGTTGGAAGAATCTGTAAAGCTAGAATGAGGGCTCATCAACTCCTCAGAGGGCTGGTACTGATGCTGGTACCGATGGATGCTACGTCCATTTTGCTGTTGTGGGTGGCAGCTCTCGTTATCAGATGACATGTCATTAAATTGTGAGTAGGAGTGTAATTGGGATGAAGAATGGCGCATGGCTTCAATCTCCTGTGATGCCTGTAGCTCAATATATTTGATCTCCAATTCTGTGTACCGTTGTAGGAGGTGATTGTGGGCCTTCCTGAGGCTTCCGAGTCGCGAATTTGCCTGAGACAATGCACTATCCATCATACTTTGAAATTCAGGGCCAGGTGACGATGGTAAGGAACTAGACATTGCCTTAAACCGAGAATCCATCTCCTTACTCTTTGTCTCATAATTCCTGTATTGGATCAGGGATAAGTGAAGATGGGACTGGAGGATTCACTCACCGTTTCATCTCTTGTAGTTCTTGATCTCGCGACGTCAATCGGATCTTCATACTCTCAACTTGCTGCAGGGCATTTTCCTCATTGTGTCGCTGCATTTCAAATTCTTGGGCCCGCGAATCATAGTCTGTGAGTTTGTTGCTCAGATGATCCACAAATGTCCGAAGTTTATTGACTTCGTCAATGTTCACGTTCATATTCTGTAGCTTTTGTCGTGCCCGTAGGCCTTCAGCTTCGCTATCTTCCAATAGTTTTTGCAAATGCTCTGCCTCTGCTCGAGATGCCTCCAAAGCCTGGCTCGTTGTTTCCTGTCTCCATGCTTTTTGTTCTTCACGGAGTGCCCGAAACTTAGTACTCAACTCGGCCTCCCACTTCTTTGCCTGGTTTTTACTTTTTAACGCCTCTTGGCGTGATGCTGCATAGGCTTTCTTTGCTTCTTCCAACTTCGCCTTCAAAGTCTTGTTCGTATTGATTAAGTTCTGAGTTTCAGCTTCGGCTGTCGATTCTTTGATATGCTTCCGTTGGAGATGGCCGATGTGCGATAGGTGTTGCTGCTTAAGATAGCGCTCAAAATTGAGATCATTCTTAAGAAGCATGACCTCACGCTGGAGATATGCAATGGTCCCTTGGGTGTCAGAAGGTGAAGGACGAAGTGCAGGCGATCTAGGTGTGTTATTGTGGTTCAAAGACTGTACGTAAGCGTCTAGATGCGGTGACGCAGTCGCACTACCCGGGTACCCGGGAGGAGGTCCTGAAGGGTGATGGCTGTCGTGAGAAGAGGAAGGATTTTCCGCATGCTTTAGGTCGCGGATGCTCGCCTGTAGTTGCTCTTGCAAGCTGAGCATATTCTGAAGGTGGGCTTCATCTGGAGGTTCAAAACCACTGGCAGGTATGGTCGGACTGTCTTGTGCTTCGGCATTTCGAGAAGGGTGATCAGAGCCCCCGGTTTGTTTGTCGTGTTCGCCCGCTGTCCTCAAAGTTGTTCGCTCAGGCCACACACCCTCCACATCGTCACCTGAGGAATAATCATCACGCCGTGAGAGTAGGCTCTCATTAGGTATGTCCTCCGTTGGAATTAGCGCTTCAGGGATTGTACATCTGGTCGCGTTCTGTTGCTTGCTCCATATGTATTCGGTTGGGATGTTATTGTTAACTAGTCCAATACATTGTGCTGTGACATCTGCAGGCTCCACACGCATCCATCTTGTCTGATCGCTAAGTTCGGTGTCGGTAGTCAAGGTCAGGAAATTAGGATGAAGGATGTGATGTTGACGATAGAGCTCTGTTCTCTGTCGAATTGCCTCTTCGTCGATATCCAGGCGGTCGAGATCCATGTAGTTGGCTCGCTCCAAGAACTTATACGGTTCCCGAATGAAAGATAAGAAATTTATTGGGTAGAGTCCATATAAAAAACTGAAGTAGTCACCAACATCCGGAGTTGTAGAGGTTGCTGTCTCAAACGAAGAGTTCAACTTTTGCCAACCACTAACAGTAATGCTATCCTCATACTTCTCTACGGATAGCGGGGTATCAGTCCTAAAATTCTGGGTTGCGTCCTGCCGTGCGATCCCAAATTTATCCCAGCAGAGAACCCGAGTGTATACGATGAACAACCTGGGGAGATATACTGCAAGAGAATTACAAAGATGCGGCATGAACATGATCAGAACCGTCAGTGCCAGGGATATGGCAGTTGTCGAGGAATCGATTTCCAGGCATTGAAGAAGATGATCCAGTAGCGGAGTTTGTAAGACTTGATACAAGTGAGGGCCCTGAAGCCGCACGTAACTGCACAACAACCCTAATGTTTGAAGTCTAAACTCCTTCTGGACAATGAAAGCGTCCAACCTTTTGAGGAAAGCCTGTCAGGCCACCTAATTAGCATCCGCAGGTAATCTCCATTAGTGGGGACTTGGCGGACCTTAGGCTTTCGTTTTCCATACGCCAGGAGAACAGCCTCGACATTCGCAGACACAAACCTGTGGTTTTGCTCCTCATGGATGACTGGGCCGGTGTCTGAAGAAACAGGCAACTTCGTTTTCTCTAAAAAAATCTCAAACAGCTTATCGGTGAACACTGACGAGACCTGTGCCTTTTGTCCAGTTTGATCGTCATCATCATCATAAACCAATACACTAAGCACAATCGCTCGAGCATCCGCAGTAATAGCTTTTCCCTGTCCCATAGAATCGAACGTGGGCTTCACCAAGATTTCCCACCATTTCAACAACTCCTCGACACCAAATATTTCGGGCCCAAGAGCCCGGAAACATGCCAGGAACACTGCAAGTTTGTCAGGGTTTCCTTGAACCCTCAACGCATGAATGTTTAATAACTCCTCGTGAAGCCGGGTTGATTCCTGCGCGTCTGTTTCTAAGTACCGGTTGAGATATGTTTGAATGACGTTGAGTACGTTATCTGGAAGTGGATATAAAGGTATTGCTAATGCACTATTAAGAGTTCGCACAAGGTCCTTCAGTGATCTGTATCGATGTTATTTTAGTAGTGTATTTATCTATATACCGAAGTGAGGTGCAAGTACCCTCCAGACATCATGCGATTAGATTGTACTTTCAGCGTTCGTGTTGTCTTCGTTAATATCCGTAGAGCCGTAGTGTGCAACAAATTCGGCAGCGCCCTGACAATGGCTAATCGAGTGAAGCACCGAGATCTCGAATATAACCCTAAATGGAATGTCGTTGAATATGTAAGTACTAAGTAGTTGAAATTCTGTGAAGCGTTGTATGTTGATGCACTATGACAGGCTGCGGACTATTTTGCTGGGAAAGTATGTCAGTTCTAACGAACGCCAGAAGTTTAAATCCCGTTCCCCTCATAGGACGACTTCAGCACTGAAGAAAAACCCCCAACCTAGGTTTATTAGTTTTGACATCGAAACTTCAATTCTTATTACCTTCTTAAGAGGTATTCTCTCACCTCAACCAAGGATTTCAACAGAGGGAACGAGCAAGTCCGATTGTCAGCCGTACACAACGTGTAACACAGGAGAATGCTTCGAAGGATGTTGAGGCTTTGGATGCAGATGCTGAGAAGCACTTATCACTGAAGAAGGCTCTGGTAGAAATAATGCCACCTTCAAAGGGAGGAGCTGGTACACAAAAGCGTGGGGTAATGTTCGCCGATGTTGCCTTCCGAAATGACACATGAATGATGCGTGGGATTATTACTTGAAGAGGGGAATGGGTATCTAACGCACAGGTGAGCAGCGCTCCGCGCCGGCAGCAAACCCGGAATTTTGTCAATTTATCCGCAACCGCCACGGATTAGTGAGCAGATAGATAAGTAGAGAGCGAAGAGAGGAAAAGGAGGAAGAGGGAGAGCGGTCTCTAGCTGTGCGAATATGTAAGTCTAGGGATGACGAGGAGCCAGGTTATCGGATCTTATTATTATCGGATTTTATCATATCGGTCGGTTCACTGACTGAAGCGCTACACCAGAAACAACAAACTAGACCAGATCTGAAAGTATGCTCCAGAAGAGGTTTAATTGTGGCTATAATTACCGGAATAGGACTAAATGTGGCCATGGTGGTTCACTTACTCTATATTCTGCAATCTGAGACTTTGCTATACTTACTATAAGCTATAAAGTAATGGAATTAAAGGTAGTTTGCAGAAAATGTCAAAGAAAAATATAGACATCACTATAGTTCTCATGGGGAAGTAGATAGCTAAAGAAAGTAAGCAAACCTGAACTGGTTTCACATTGTACAATCCTCAATATGTTCCTATACTCCCATTCCACATATAGTACAGTGGGAAAATGTGTTGCATACTACTACTATTTATATTGGCATGCAGAGTGAGTATATAGAAATAAAGAAATACTTGAGGTAGACTGGGTGATAGGAAGTATACATATTTGTGTGACTCTAGGGTAAATAAGAAACCTTTTAATATACAACACAATACATACTCTATTATTTGGCTGTTGGTTCTATGTACTTTTATTGAGTTTTGGTAGATAAACACAATTAGTGTGGTTCTTTATAGCTGTAATTAATCTCAAATTCTCAGACTTTCTTTGTTCCCTTAGCAAGCAATAACTGCTGTTTTCTAAGGGATTCTCTTTTGATACCATACAGGGTACTGCAAAGTGCCAATAATAGCCTCTCCACCTTCCAGCTTTGCCATTTCACCACAATTAGAACCTTAATTTGAATTTGAACTTGGATAGCTGAGTATGAAAGGGGGGGAATACCCCCTCCCAGCTAGTGGAAGACAATGTGCAGAGAAGCAACTCATGCATAGTACCTACCCTGTAAGCAGAGTGAATACCAAATGAAATAAAAATCATTTTGGAGGCAGTACTAACAATAACTGATTGGAATTCCAGTTGTGGTCAAGCCAGATAAATAAATATCAGTAATGGAAATAATACTTATCTTATTCTTGGAGCAATACCAAAACACAGGCACCAATCTTTACAAATGAAATAAATGTAGAGTAAAAGGAACTGACTGTGCAAATGGGACAAATACCTAGAAATAGTAAACTGACCTTGCGAATGGAATAAACAGGTACAACATGCGTGGCTATCTAATATGTTGAATACAGGTACTGATATTACAGATTGAATGAACACCAAAAGTAAGTACCCTTCTGATACGGTAATGAGGAAACACAAGTAAAACAGAATAATCTGCCCATGCTCAGGAAGACACTGTTTTGAATATAATCCAAAATAGGAAGCTGATAATTCAGGTAAGATTGGAAAGAATAATAATAAAGATATTACTACATTCAAGGAGATATCAGGGAATAAAGGATATACAATAGATAACATAACAGATTACTAAGAGAACAGACTGTGAGTGGTGGAGAAGATGGTTAAGAAAGAAGTAAAAGAAAGGGCTCACCTTAAAATAACTGTCAATTGACTGCTATTTCTCCTTCCAAAACATACACACTAGTAATTGATTATATCTCACCAATGATCGCCAATTTATCACCTCAAGCAGATTTCAATATCTAAACCACTGCTAATGTAATAATCAAAATGTCAACTGAATATACTCAATCTACTTCTACTGCTACCGATTGCAGTGGCCAGATCTGTTCCTTTTGCAATACCAGATTCTCTAGTGCTGGGCCCTCTAGCAATGTCAGATTAGCTGCCAATACCTTGTTCAACCATATGTATAATGCAATGCAATTAATTAAGTTTTTCTCCCTCATGATGACTAAGGAAAATAACTAATATCATCAAAATGTATTTCTGTCACAAGCGGCCTCTGGGAGCATATGGAAGTAATTGGACCAGAAACATGAGTTAGACAAATATCGGAGTTGACTGGGCTGATAATGTGGCATTGAGGTACTCATGGGAGTACAGGCAACAAATAATCTAGTTCACAGGATAGATGCAGTAACATTTCAGTACATTTGGAAAATCTGGTTTCAAATCTGCATGGGTACAGTGATACTGGTCATTGCATGGGGTGCACCTGGGAATGCTACTGGTGCATGTGGAAATCATAGTTGCTGCACATAGTTAAATTATCTTGAAACAATATATTTAGTTTTTTGTCTCATTTATATATCTACATATCTATGTATCTAGCTACAAATGGACTTCCAAACTAATTGTAGAGAGTAGTGGGGAACAATCAGAGGTGTATTTGGAGATAGCAAACAAGTAAACATTGAGATTCCCTGGGTGTGTGCGATTGAGTAGATTTAGTAATGCACTTGGAGGCAAGAATAGTGCAAACTTTGAAATGTATTTGGAGGATGTGATTGAGTGAACTAAGAAATGTGCTTTGGATGCTGTGATTAGGTGAACTTAGAGATACACATGGGGGCAGTAATTGGGTAAGGTTGGAGATGAACTTGAAGGCAGTAATTATGCAAAATTGCAGATTCACTTGGAGATGGTGATGTTGCAAACTTGGAGGCAGGAATGGAGCAAACTTAGAGATGGACTGGGAGACAGTAATCTGGTGAACTTTGATCTGTACATGGTGATGGTTAATATGGAGGTGTTTGTTCTGGAGGTAATGCATGTGGTAATAGTGAATCTGAAGGCAGTCAATACAGTGGCTGTTAATCCAGAGGCAGTCAATCTGGAGGTGGTTGATCAGAAGAAAGATACCAAGAGAGCTGGCATTATTCATCAGTTACCCTGTAACCTGTGGAATATAACAAGAGTGAACTTTACTTTTGGGCAGTTGAGAAACTGGGGGTGAACAATCTGACTGTAATAGATGTGGAGGTAATGGATCTGGAGATGATAGATCTGAAGGTGGTTGCTTGGGAGGGATGCAAGATTGGAGCAGAGACTACATTGTTGTGTTATCTTCTCATTGTGAGAATGTGATAAGAGTTGACTTTAATTTGGAGCTCCAAGAGAGCTGCATCTGGAAAAAGGTATTCTGTTATATGTAATCTACCATAAGCCATATGGCCTCCAGTAATCTCCCGTAACACTCATAACACTAATTATTTCAAACTACCCCAGAGGCATTTTCTGTAACTCCTGATAATACACCTGTAATTTACTGATAGCACAGCTGAATTATTACTGTACTTCAACTATAGTGTGTGTATTATATACTGCAATTCATGAATTATACTATATATTCATCACAATTACTTATTTATTTGCTACACTGACATGCTTGCTTGGACAACTCTGACAAGCCCACACACTGACTCTCATTACTCTGAAAAGCTTGCTCCCACAACTCTCATATGCTTACTTTCACAACTCTGGCAAGCTCACTCTCAAAACTCTGACATGCTCACTTTCATAACTGATATCCTTACTCTCTCAACTCTGACATACTTACTTTTAAAGGTTTGTCACGCTTGGTCTAACCACTCTGACATGCTCACTCTCACCTCTCTGATGATCAAGCTGTGCTGGGAGCATGCTGGTAGCGATCGATCCGGCTTGACTGGTAGTGGTGAAACTGGTTTTGCTCGTAGCAGTGGATCTGGCATCACTGGTAGGGGTGAGCCTGTCTTCCCTGGTAGGGGTGGATCTGTCTTTGCTGGTAGGGGTGAAACTGGCTTTGCTGGTACAGGTGGATCTGGCTTTGCTGGTTGTGGTGGATCTGGCTTTGCTGGGAGGGGTGAAACTGGCTTGGCTGGTAGTAGTGGATCTGGCCTCACTGGTAGTGGAGACACTGATTTTGCTGGTAGGGGTGAACCTGTCTTTGCTGGTAGCTGTGGATCTGGATTTGATGGTAGGTGTGAACCTGGCTTCGCTGGTATGGTGAAATTGGCATGGCTCAGAGCTAGCTGGTAGTGGTCGATTCGGCTTCACTGGTAGGAGTGAGACTGGCATCACTGATAGAGGTGATATGGACTTTGCTGGTAGCGGCAGATTTGGCTTCACCAGTAGCAGATAATCTGGATTTGCTATGAGCTGACAACCTTTGGATCTGGCTTTGCTCTCACAACTCTGACATACTCACTTTTAGAGCTCTAACATGCTTAGCCTCACCACTCTAACATGCTCACTCCCACATCTCTGACAATCTTGCCTTGGTGGGAGCAAGCTGATAGTGGTGAATCTGGGTTTGCAGATAGGGGTGGAACTCGCATGGTTGGTAGCAGTGGATTCCGCTTCGCTGGTGTGTGAGAAGCTGGTATCACTTGTAGTGGTGGCTCCAGCTTTGCTGTTCGAGGTGAAACTGCCTTCGCTGGTAGCAGCGGATCCGGGTTCGCTGATGTGGGAGGATTTGGCTTCGCTAGAAACAGTACATCAGCATTTGCTGGAACAATGTTGGTTACAGTTGATGGACTTCGCTTGTAACAGTAGATCTGCTGTCGAATATGGTGGTGGATCTAGCTTTGCATTTGGCAGTCGATCTCACATCCCCTGTAGTAGTGGATCTGGCTTCACTGAGAGTTGACAGGGGAGGTATTACATACAGCTCATGGAGATATAATCTAGGAGTAGAATACCTGGTGGCTGTGGTGATGGTAATGGCGGTGGTGATGGTGATGGTGGTGGTAATGGTGACAGTGGTGATGGTGATAGAGGTGATGGTGATGGTGGTGATGGTGGTGATGGTGATGGTGGTGATGGTGGTGATGGTGGTGATGGTGGTGATGGTGGTGATGGTGGTGATGGTGGTGATGGTGATGGTAGCGATTGAAAAGAAGGAGGTGACAAAAGGGTATACAGTACGAGAAATAAGCTACATTCTGCACATAGTTATCACATACGGTGATATATGGTACCACTCCCATAATACTACCATACCACCCCCATAATGGTACAAACACACAGTATGGCAAGATAACCTGGGGTAGGCTACTGTAATTTATCCGTAACTGCAATAGTTGATCTTGGTAAGTGTAGCATGGAAACGTCTTCCAATGTGGGTATGAGCAGTCAATCTGTACCGCATTATACCGGCTGTAACGGGCGGGGTCGGGCGCAGGTGATATGGATGTTGCGGAACTGAACTCGAAGTGCGTATCGAGAGAACGAGAATCAGAATATCTTTCAAAGTCGTACTACTGCTTGCTATACAAGAGAACGAGTAAAGAGAGAAGAAAAGGAAATCCTCCAACACCATCGACACTCTCTTTATATAATTCGTCTGCCACCTCTCG